>OHMN01000300.1_pt1 | contig 49788 bp, 46 predicted proteins | sample 1569361 | NCBI WGS metagenome assembly OHMN01 (sample SAMEA3541508, study PRJEB24748) | human gut metagenome | biome: human gut; feature: human-associated habitat; material: faeces | place: China | collected 2012
TGGCGGCTGCGGGAACTTTCGCCCCGTTTGTATTTCCTATATAAAATTACTCTTTAATATTCCCCTTCACAATATTCTCTTTCAGGATCTGGTCCGTGATCTCGAACAGCTTTTCCGAGCCTTCGCGGGTACGGGACTGTCTTCCGTAAACCTGCTTGGCCGTAACATCGTGACGTTTCCAGTCTCCACCGTCATTGCTGTTATTCAATAAAAGCGGCTGCAGGTTATCCAGCGCTCTTGCAAATTTTGCTTCCGGGGTCTTGCGCTCTTCAAATTCATCGAAGATTTCCACCAGCTTCTCTTTCTGGTCATCCGGGAGCAGGGAATAGATGCGTTCTTTTGCTGCGTTTTCCCTTGCCTTCTGGGTTTTCAATCCTTCCGTATCGTAGGCGTAGGTGTCCCCCGCATCGATCTCCACCACATCATGGATCAGGCACATGAGCATAACCCGCGCCACATCAATCTTTTCATTGGAATATTCCTGCAAAAGATATGCCATGAGCGCCATATGCCAGGCGTGCTCCGCGTCGTTCTCATTACGCCCGTGTCCCGTCAGGTGCGTCTGACGGAAAATATTTTTCTCTTTATCGATTTCCAGAATAAAGTCAATCTGCTTCTGTAAACGTTCGTCCATACTGATTCCTCTTTCTGCACACGCCATGCCAGTTACGCTTGCTATTTGCTAACCCAAGCCTTTCACAGCGCAATTTTCTCAGTTCAAAAAATTCCTATCCGTGTACAATAACATTCTACCACAGCTTTTCCCCTCTTTCAGCCACAAAATACATTCTCTCTACTCAAAAGCGTGGTATAATGAGCGAAAGAGAGCCAGAAAGCTGCTTGCAGATTTCTGGCGAACGGCGAAATTATTGAGTGGTGAAACCACGAGATAATGAGCGAAAGAGAACCAGAAATTAAATTGCAATTCCATTGAAAGGATGATATTTCCATGAAAATACTTACCTTCGGAGAAATCATGCTCCGTTTAAAAACACCGGACCACCTGCGGATCGTGCAGACAGACGGGTTTGAGGCCAGCTACGGCGGTGCGGAATCGAATGTTGCCGTGTCACTTGCCACCCTTGGTGATGACGCTGCATTCGTTACCAAACTTCCAAAAAACCCGGTAGGCGATGCCGCATTTAATGAGCTGCGCCGCTACGGGGTCGATACCTCCCGCATTCTGCGTGGCGGTCCAAGACTCGGCATTTATTACTTTGAAAAGGGCAGCGATATCCGCCCAACTAATGTACTTTACGATCGTGCAGGAAGTGCCCTGGCCGAAGCCGATGCCAGCGAATTTGACTGGAAAGCACTGCTTGACGGTGTGGATATTTTCTTCTTTTCCGGTGTCACACCTGCCATCAGCACTTCTGTAGAACAGGCTGTACGCGATGCACTGCAGTACTGCCACGCACATGGCATCACCGTCATCTGCGACTTAAATTACCGCGCGAAAATGTGGTCCCGCGAGAAGGCCCAGTCCGTCATGAAGGAGCTGATGCAGTATGTAGACCTGTGTATCGCCAACGATGAAGATTTCGAGGCAACTCTCGGCATCCACGCCTTCGACGGGGATATGGCACACGGCATCGACCAGATTGAGACCTACCGCCAGGGCATGCAGAAAATTCAGGAGCTTTACCCAAATTGCAGCGCAGTTGCCAGCGTCCTGCGCAATTTGAAAACCGCTGAGGACGGGGACTGGATGGGCATTTATTTGAAAGACGGACATTTTTACGAAAGTCCTGTCCATACCGTGCATAGCTTCGAAGCTGTCGGCGCAGGGGATGCCTTTGCCGGTGCCCTGATTCATGGGCTTGTCCACCAGTTTTCCCCACAGAAGCTGATCGACTTTTCCATTACCGCCAGCGTTATGAAGCTGATGATCCAGCATGACTTCAATCTGGTCAGCGAAGACGAAATCCTCCGCATTATGAAAACCGGGGACACAAATGTCATGCGCTAGAAGAATTTCCTTACATTAAAAAACAGGAGACACCAGCGTCTGCGCCGATGTCCCTGTATCTTGCCAGATTTATGTGCCGGACAGTGCCCTCGGGGACTGTCCGGCTTTTTTCACTTGAACTGGCTGCCGCAGTTTGTTCTGCAGCAGCCTAAATGTTATGACTGCCGGTTATTTGCAAACATGACTGCGTATTCGATGGAATTACGCAGGCTCAGCTCGCTGGCAGTTCCGGTTCCTGCCTGGTCAAAGGCGGTTCCGTGGTCTACGGATACACGGATGATCGGAAGTCCCAGGGTAATGTTCACACCGGAAACTGCATCCCACGCCTTTTTCTCATGATTGTATACAAAGCCTACTACCTTTAACGGAATATGTCCCTGGTCGTGGTACATGGCAACCACAATGTCATACCAGCCGCCTCTTGCCTTGGAGAATAAGCTGTCCGGCGGTACCGGGCCGTCTGCGTTGATGCCCTCTGCCTGGGCTGCCTCGATTGCCGGGATGATCTCATCAATCTCCTCATGGCCAAACAGTCCGTGCTCGCCGCTGTGCGGGTTCAGGCCAGCAACACCGATCTTCGGCTCCTTGATTCCCAGCTCCTTACATGCCTTATCTGCAATCCGGATGACATCCAGCACACGCTGCTTCTTCACGCGGTCGCATGCCTCGCGCAGGGATACATGAGTGGAAACATGAACCACTCTTAAGTTCTCATGGGCCAGCATCATGGTGTAGTTTTTGGTTCCAGTCATCTCTGCATAGATTTCGGTGTGACCGGAATAATGATGTCCAGCCAGGTTAACAGCCTCTTTGTTAAAGGCGTTGGTGACGGTTGCATCCACCTTATGCTCTAACGCAAGGTTGATCACCTTTGCCACATACTGGAAGGCTGCCTCGCCGCACATAGCGGAAACTTCTCCTCGTTTTAACTGGTCCATATCGACCAGTCCCATATCCAGCACATCGATGGTCCCGTACTCAAATTTTGCATCCGCAACATCCTTGACCGGGTTGATCTTCATCTCCGTGTGTCCTACGATCGGCAATGCTGCCTCCATCACACAGGCATCTCCCACTACGACCGGACGGCACAGGTCATATAAAGACTTGTCCGCAAAAGCCTTCACGGTGATCTCCGGTCCAATGCTGGCCGGGTCTCCCATGGTAATTCCCACAATCTTCTTTTCGCTCATACCAAAACCTCCTGAATCTTCCATTTCATATCACACTTCTATCTTACACGGAAAGGGCCGGAGGCGTCAATCCATCCGGCCCTTTCCTGAGCGATTACACAACGGATTTTGCCAATGCTTCACAGTCACGGGCCAAAAATCCATTCATTTTTTTATTTCTTAGCTGCTCTGCGCTTCTCTTCCATCTTGTGAAGGGTAGATACCAGTAACGGACAGCAGATCGCGGTAACAATGATCGCTGCGGTGATCTGTGCAGTTGCTGCCTCAGATACTGCTAACAGGGTTGCATCTACTGCTGCTACGGATGCCGGAGTTGCTGCTGCGTTTCCTGCAGTAGTACCGATCGCACCACCAACCTCAGGATAATCCATTTTTAACAGCTTGTAAACCAGGTAACCGGCAAGACCGGTGATCACGGTACATCCAATACCTAAGAGGATGCCAGGAGCGCCTGCCTTTAACAGGTTCATGATGTTTAAGCCTGCACCCAGCGGGAATGCGAAGAACGGGATCAGCATGGAAGCACCCGGCTCGCAGAACTTACGGATATCTTCGTCCAGGTTACCAAGAATGCAGCCTACGATAACTGGAATGATACATCCAACTAAAACAGACATCGGGATCTTTGCAACACCGGCAGCGCCTAATGCTACCATGGTGAAGAACGGGCCATCGTTGATGGACAGGATGGAAACTGCACCTACGTCAGTCGCATCACCGTACTCACCTGCAAGAGCTGCGTACAGACCACCGTTTGAGTTAGCAAGCGCACCTACGATTGCCAGGGTAGACAGGCCAAGGAAGCCAGCCTCGCCAAAGAGCTTACCGCAGATCAAGCCGATGATGATACCCATACCAACCTTTACCAGCGTGATCGTTACGCCTTTATAGATCGTAACACCAGCCTTCTTAAAGTTGATGGTTGTCGCGTTACAGAAAATGAATACTGCCAGGATCGGCATTGCACCGGATTTCCAGAGGTAAGTGGTAAAGGTACCATCAAACATGGTCCAGATGGTGCCGCCGAAAAACGTGTTGATGATCGCACCTAACAGCAGCGGAACTACCATTAATCCGCCAGGAATCTTTTTCACAGTTTTTAAAATGTTCATTCTGTTATCCCCCTTTTAAAGCATTTACTTTGTTGCAAGTAATCTTAAAATGTTATCGACCGTGTAGCCAAGGTTTTCCTTGCTGTGGTGACGGCTGACCGAGAAATCCTGTGGCAGGCGGTTGATCGGGAATACTGCGGTCACGCCCATCTCGTATGCTTTATCAATCTCACTGTCATCTGCACCACCTACAACAGCGATCACATTCTTATTCTGTTTCTTCGCACGCTCTGCGATGCCGATAACTACCTTTCCGCGAAGGCTCTGGGAATCCAGCTTGCCCTCTCCGGTAATGATGTAATCTGCATCCTTGATCATCTCGTCGAAGTTTACGGTATCCAGTACAGTCTGGATGCCCATCTGGAGACGGGAGCCAAAGAAAGCGATCATGCCGGCACCCATGGCACCTGCTGCACCAGTTCCCGGTACCTGGCTGATGTCCTCGCCGGTTGCTTCTGCGATCACGCGGCTTAAATTCTTAATGCCTGCATCCAGCTCCTCAACCATTGCCTCGTCAGCACCCTTCTGAGGTCCGAAGATGTAAGATGCTCCGGTCGGTCCGTACATCGGGTTGTCGATATCGCACATGGTAACGATCTCAACCTGGTCGAGAACCTTTGCTTTTCCGCTCAGGTCGATCTTTGCGATGTCTGCGGTGGTTCCGCCGGTCGGAACAAACTCCTTGCCGTCCTTGTCGTAGAACTTGATGCCTACTGCAGCTGCTGCCCCGCATCCACCATCGTTGGTGCTGGAGCCGCCAAGACCTACGATGATCTTCTCAACGCCGCTCTCTGCTGCTGCAAGGATCAGCTGGCCAACGCCATAGGTCGTGGTCAGCTTCGGGTTCTTTCTGTCCTCTACTAACAGAAGACCTGCACAGGAAGCCATCTCGATGACTGCAGTTTTTCCTTCATGGATCAGTCCGTAGTAGGAATCCATGTCCTCGAAGTAAGGATTCTTTACCTTTACGGATACCTTGCTGCCGCCAAGCGCAGTCAAGAATGCGTCTACAGAGCCTTCACCACCGTCCGCAACCGGAACACATGCGGTTTCTGCCCCAGGAAAATGCTTCTCTACCTTTTCCTTTGCGATCTCGCAGATCTGCTCAGAGCTTAAGGTTCCTTTAAAGGAATCCGGTATCAGGATAAATTTCATAATATTCCTCCTCTTTCGATTATTCTCTTACGATCACGGATACGCCATCCGGGATTACGGTTACCTTGTAATCGTCCTTCTTCACGATTGCTTTTGCCTTCTCCATAGCCTCTTCCATGCTGTGTGCCGGAACCATATGCAAATCCTCTACCAGCTGGTCATCGCAGGAGGAAACAAAGACTACGGTTGCCTTTAACAGCAGTCTTGCAAAGATCTGGGACTGCCACTGGTCAATGATGGTCTCCTCCGGCTTTCTGTCGAGGAAGGTCTGCATCATACGGTTCAGATCTTTTTCATCGCGGAAGGTCTCATGGAAGTACTTGCCGCCATGTCCGTCTGCTGCCTTGGAAAGCATGATGATCACGCCGCCCTCTTTTACAGTTGCCTCTGCTGCGGTCATGCCCTTTACAGACTGGTAAATATTCTGATCCAGCGGGTAACCACCGTTGGTGGAGATTGCGATATCTGCCGGGATCGCATCTACCTGGCACTTGGAAGCAAGGAACTCACGGCCAACTCTGTGAGCCAGATCGCAGTCACCAGCTACTGCAAAGATCGGATCATGTGCTGCGTCGATGACAACATTAACGATGAAGTCCAGTCTTGCTGCTCTTGCTGCGTACAGCATATCGTTGTGGATCGGGTTGCCCTCGATCACGCCGGTACGTGCATGCGGGTCAGCAATGAAACCGGAGTTGTGGTTGTACATAACAGTCTCACGGCTTGCAACGCCCGGAAGGACACTCTTTCTGCCGCCGGAGAAGCCAGCGAAGAAGTGTGGCTCAATAAAGCCCTCTGCTACTAACAGGTCAGCCTCTGCTGCCAGACGGTTGATAATCAGGTTGCCGCCGGACGGAAGCTTTCCTAAGTAAACCAGATTGTCCTTATCGTCGCAATCATGCACTACAATCTTCTCGTTTGCCATGATCTCTGGACCAAATTTTGCTGCCAGCTCTTCCTTAGTTGTAGTTCTGTGAAGACCGGTAGAGATCAAGATGGTGATGTCGGCATCCGGGTTTCCTTTACGGATCTCGGCTAAGATCAGAGGCATCATGATATGGCTCGGTACTGGTCTGGTATGGTCAGAAGAAATAACCACGATCTTTTTCTTGCCTGCTGCCATATCGCACAGTCTCGGGGTTCCGATCGGGTGCTCCAGGGCATCCTGTACCAGCTCTGCACCGCTCTTCGGTGCCTTGTAGCTGTGAAGCTCAGATAAGAGAACACCTGCAAAATGCTCATCTTCGATCTTTGCTGTTAATTTTTCTTTTCCGTAAGGTAATGCAAATTCTTTCATTGTGATTCCTCCTTCATGATATATGGATTAAATCGTTTCCTTTAACTTTCTCAGTGCAAATGCAACCGCGTCGTCTTCCCCGAACGCTCCCGCCTTGGTAACCAGCTTTAAGCCCTCGAAGGAACCGCCCTTCACCCGGACTAACGGGATGCCTACCCGGATCTCGGAGAGGATCTCCGATCCGTCTGCCCCGATGTTTGCCAGCATTCCCAATGCAGTATCGCCTCCGGTCAGGAATACTCCGGATACCGGAACCTGATTCAGTACCTGCAAGGCCAGATGACCGATGATGGAACGGACCTTATCGCCGGTCTCTACCGGTCCGAGGCCAAGCTTTTCGCCTGCCTCAAAAGAAAGCTCCAGCTCCTCCCTGTCATACGAGGTGTTCGCAAGAAGAATGGTGTCCTCCCCATTCTTTAAGAATTCTATGGTCTGCTCCAGATAGGAAGCCGTATCCTCCTCGCCGGAAAGGATCCGGTGCATCGGAATCTGCACCATGCGGATTCCCTTTTTCTCACAATATTTCATCTGGCGGTTTGTGACAGTGCTGACACTCGCCACGACACCAAACGCCGGAAGGGACGGACGCTCCAACTGCATGAGATTGTCCGCAAGTCCAGCCGTTCCGATGTATAACACCTTTTTCCCGGTCTGTCCGGCTGCAACCAGGATCTTTTTCAGATCGTCGTTCGTCTCTGCATCGCAGGCGTAAATTCTTCCCTCGTCAAAGCTTAAATCCCTGCTGCGCACATCGGGAAGGCGTTTTAAAAATACCTTTTCGTCATAGCTTGTTGCAAGCATACGGACCAGATTGTCTTCCACAACCGGGTTTTTCGGATCCAGAGCCAGCTCTGTCCGGCAGATCTCCACACCGTTTAAGCACTGGACTCCATCTACCGTTGTACGCCCCAGATCTGGAAGCGCCGGTGCAAAAACGACCAGCTCCGGCTGGAACTTTTCATCGACCGCTTTGACCTCCGCCGCAATGTTTCCTCGCATGGTAGAATCCACCTTCTTGATCACATAGCGGAAACCTGAGAAATCCACCGACTCTACCGCATGGGATACGATCTCATATGCGTGGTCCGGATGTACCGTCCGCGATTCCGTATCGATCACAACCGAATGCTCCGTTCCGACCGGTTTCCCGGAAAACAACACCTCCGTTGCAAAGCCCCTTCTCCGAAGCTGCACACCAGTGTCATTCGCGCCAGTGAAATCGTCCGCAATGATCAGGTATCTGTCCTCCAACTGTGTTCACCCCTCTCTTACTGTTTATTTTTGAAACACTTATATCTTAATTTTCAAAAATTTAAGATTTATTTCTCATACGATTTATATTCTACACGCAAATAGCTTTGATTTTCAATGAATTTATTGTATAATATGTTTAACTTTGTAACACTTGGAGGTTTTTATGACGAAAAAAATCCGCATTCTTGGAATCGCACCTTATAAAGGACTTGTCACACTCATGAAACAATGTGCACTGCAGTACCCGGAAATTGAGCTCAACGCCATGGCCGGTAATATGGAGCAGGGACTTGCCGTTGCCAGACGCTACAGCGAGCAATACGACATCATCGTATCCCGTGCAAATACCGCAAACATGATCTCACAGGCTGTCCACATTCCTGTCATCGATATCGGTATCGGCTACTACGATGTTCTGCGCTGTATCAAAATGGCCCAGAACACCGGGACCAAATTTGCACTGCTTGGCTTCCAGTCCCTGACCACCATTGCTAAAAATCTCTGCGATCTTTTGCAGATCAAGCTGGACATTTTTTCCTTTTCCCCGGAAAGCTGGAAGGACTCTGACCGCCTGCTTGATAATATGAAGGAACAGGGCTACAAAACCGTTATCTGCGATATGATCCCCTACGACCACGCAAAGCTGATCGGCATCACCCCGATCATCCTGACCTCCAGCGCAGAAAGTGTGCGGCTGGCGATCGAGGGGGCCATCCGCACCTGGCACCAGAACCAGAGACTGCTATCCTCCAACGCCATGCTGCAGACCCTGATCCACAGCAGCTCCAACCGCCACCTCATCCTGGACCTAAACGGAAACTGCCTGTACTCCACCCTGGATGCAGGAAAAGAGGATGCCTTCATTGACTGCCTGAAAAAAGAAATCTCCAAATCCAAAAACATCCCTCGCCGTTCCTTTTTCATTACCTTGGAAAACCAGCTCTATTCCATCCGCTCCAGCTTCTCCGAGGAGGGAGCGGAGTCCTACCTCATTTTCCGTATCATGCCATCCAAGATCCCGCTCAGCCATTCCAAATACGGCATCACCATTATGGACAAAGAAAGGGCAGAAAAAAACTTTTCTGAAAGCTTTTACAGCAACACAGAGCTCGCACGCGGCATCATCGCTGCCACCGAAAAATTCGCCGCCTCCGACGCACCGCTCATGATCACCGGCGAGATTGGGACCAGTAAGGACCGTATTGCCTACATTTACTACGCCAAGAGCCATCGCTGCAACAATCCGCTGTATGTGATCAACTGTGCCCTGTTAAACGACAAGACCTGGAATTTCTTGATCAACCACTACAATTCCCCCTTCACGGATAATGGGAACACGATCTACATTTCCAACCTGGGCGTGCTCTCCTTGCAGCGCCAGAAGCATCTTCTATCCATTATCCTGGATACGAACCTTCATGTCCGCAACCGGCTGATTTTTTCCTGCACCCAGTCAAGGGACGGACATCTTCCCCACGCTGCCCTGGAATACAGCAACATGCTCGGCTGCATCCCGCTTCCCACCAATCCGATGCGGGAACAGAAAAACGATCTGGTCGCTTCGGCCAGTCTTTACATCGATACGTTAAACCAGGACCTTGGCCGCCAGGTAGTCGGCCTGAGCGATGAGGCCGCACGCCTTCTTCTGGATTACGACTACCCCTGCAACCGGACGCAGTTTAAACGGATACTAAAAAAGGCAGTGCTGGGAACCAGCACCGCCTATATATCCGGTGAAACCATTGAAACTATATTAAAAGAAGAATCTGTTCTGTTTCCGGCCGAACATCCCGCACACGCCACGTCCCATGAAATATCTCATGAGATGTCTCACGGGCAGCCAGCCGCCGAAGAAAAACCAGCCTTCTCCTTAAACCTGGAGCAGTCCTTAGACCAGATCAGCCGCGACATTGTGCTGCACGTTCTGGCACTCTGCGATGGGAACCAGACCGCCGCCGCAAAACGGCTCGGCATCAGCCGCACCACGCTGTGGCGCTATGTCAACCGGTAGACTTCTTATTTTAGCCCTCGACCCGTCTTAACTCTCCGGTCGCAGAATCCATGATAAATCCGTTGATGCGCACATCCTTTGGCATCAGCGGATGCTCCTTTAAGCGGCGCACAGTCTCGTGAACGGAAGATTCCACAGACTCAAAGCCAGCGCTCCAGGTCAACACCACTGTGACGCACAATATCAATGTGCTGCTGGTCAATGCCGCGCTCCACCAGCTTCTCTAACATCTCATTTCCATCCATGCCCTGCACGCCGCAGTCGGTATGGCCAATGACCATAACCTCCTCTACGCCCAGCTCCAGAATGCCGACCAGCAGGCTTCGCACCACGCTGCCGTAAGGATGCACGATCACGCCGCCGGCATTCTTGATGATCTTGGCGTCGCCGTTTTTGATGCCAAGTGCCGCCGGAAGAAGCTCCAACAGGCGGGTATCCATACAGGTTAAAATAGCCAGCTTTTTGTCCGGGTACTTGCTGGTTAAGTATGGCTCGTAGCCCTTGTTCTCCACAAATTTCCGGTTGTATTCCATAATTTCATCTATCATAGGGTATCACTCTCTTTCTATACGATCTGAAAACCTGGCAACTGCGTAATACTCCGCAATTACCAGGCACAAGTATATCCGATTTTTGTGAAATTGTCAGCACAGAATGGCTTTATTTTATAAAAATTTCACAGGAAAATTTCGCTGTCCACTATCTCCCATACATATTCCATAACCTGGTATTCTTCGATCAGCTCGCAACAACCAAGAGCTTTCAAAAACTGATCCTGGCTTTTTTCTGAATTTTATCGTTTTTTGTCAATTTTTATCAGAGTGTTATTTCCCAGCAGTTGTTCAAAGCTGCTATCCATGCCAAACGCACCAAGCGGTGCCGTGATGAGAATCGCCATGACTGCCACAGAAAGTACGATCTGCCCGCAGGGCAATCCCATCGCCATCGGAACAGAACCGATCGCGGCCTGCACAGTTGCCTTCGGCAGGTAAGCAATCACGCAGAACAGACGCTCCTTCCAGTTCAGCGCTGTCTTTACCAGACAGAGCAGCACACCCACGGTACGGAAAAACAGGGCAACTGCGATCATAACAACCGCCGCCAGTCCAGCTCCTACAGTATAACGGATATCCACCGCCGCACCCACCATCACAAACAAAAGTACCTCTGCTGCAAGCCACAGCTTTCCAAACTTTTCAGACAAACGTGCAGACACCTCTTTGATACTGCGCAATTTCAGCACGCAGGCCATGCTGACCACAGCCAGAAACCCGGACACGGAAATGAATGGCTTTAACCAGGTTTCCACCGACATGAGAAGGAAGGAAACTCCGAGTACGATGATCACTTTCATGCTGTTGCGGACATAATGCTCCTTCGCATAAGCCGTCTCAAAGAACAGACTCAGCAGCCATCCTGCCACCTCACCAACGATCACGCCGCTGATGATGGAGACCGGGATATTCACAAAATCCATCAGTCTTGCACTTCCGCCCTGCGCCATCCCGGAAAACGTAGAAAACAGGACAATGACAAAAATATCATCGCAAGAAGCACCCGCCAGTATCATCTGCGGAATGCTCTTTTTCGTACCGTATCCGTTTTCGATCAGCTTCACCATGCGCGGCACAACAACGGCCGGTGAAACAGCGGCCAGAACAGCTCCCATAACAGCGGCCTCGATCCGGTTCACACCAAGGATCACAGGCGCAAACAATACATACCCAAGAAGCTCAAAGCTCGCCGGAACGCAGGCCATCATCACGGCAGGCCGGCCCACCTTCTTTAGATCGGCCAGGTTCAAGGATAGTCCGGCCTTTACCAGAATGATGATCAGCGCCATCTGCCTCAGCTCTGATGAGATTGACAAAATGGACGGATCCAGCAGATCCAGCACATACGGCCCAAGCACAATACCGGTCAGAAGCATACCGATGATGCGCGGCAGTTTCATACGTGCACAGATCGCCGCCATGGCCAGACCTGCCAGAAAAATGAATGATAGTGATGTTAACATATTTTTTCCTCCTTATTGTACGCGAAATCATCGGACGCGCCACTGGTGACTCCTCGATATGCAATGCAAAAAAAGCTGGTGACCCCTGTGATTTTCTCACAGAAGTCATCAGCCTTATTTCAGCGGTTTTGGTTTCCCACGGGAGAACTTCATTCCCAGGCGCTATTTTACTGTATTTCCCACGGTTTGTAAAGCGAAGATTCTCATTTTTGCCATCTAATCTTGTCATCCAAACACTCTGTACGATATAATAAGACTATCAGGCAAAATTTTATACCTGCATTCTACATTAGGAGATGGATCATGAATAAACTTTCGAAATGGAAAAAACTGGAATACGCAGCAATTGGTTTTCTGCTGCTGTGTCTGGTCTTTCTGTCATTTTGCTTTTATAAACCAGAGCCTGCCGTGAACGCGCCTGTATCCGTTGTGAGCGACTGGTACCGGCTGCAGGACGGACAGCGCATCGAAGTGAGACTTCCGGCAAACCTGACACCGGGACCTGACGGCAGCCTCACGCTGTATTGTGACAAACTGACCAGATCCGATGCCGGGAAATTTTTTTCCGCCCGCGGCATCCAGTATGGCCTTGAGATCCGCATGGGAGACTCCCTTCTTTATCAGTACCGGGAAAATGCGTTTCTGAAAAATGACCAGATGAAGGGAAAACTCTGGGCTGATGTTTTCCTCCCACAAACGACCGGAAGCAGTCCGCTTTGCCTGGTCTATAGAAACATGCCAGACAGCCCTCAGTTTATTTACGCGCCCATTTTCGGTCCCATTTCAGCAGTGACAAGACAGCATCTGATTGACCATGCGCTTTCCTTTGCCGTCCTGGCGGGCATGCTGGGCATTGGGATTCTTTCCCTTGCCATTTACCTGTACCTGAAATATCACGATTTTCACGAACCACGTTTTCTGGATGTCGCACTGTTTCTATTCCTGTGTTCTCTGTGGTCCTTTACCGACTCAGGGATTTATCATGTATATGGAAAAGAAATTGCGATTGGAAGCCTCATCTCCTTTTACGCATTCATGCTGATGTCCGTTCCCATGCTTCACTTCGTACAAAATACTGTGACATTAAAAAGGAGTCCGCTTCCCGGTCTCTGGATCGCAGCCCTCTATGCCAATGCTTTTTTCCAGGGGATCTGGTACCTTTTGACAGGCATACCGTTTATCCATATGCTTTTCCTCACACATATCCTGCTGTTTTCCGGAGTCATTACCATGATTTTGCTGTTACGCCGCGAATACCTGACCACACACAACCGGGGAGCCGGGCTTTGTCTGATTGCATTCGCGATCCTTGGCGTGGGCGGCATTATCTCCCTGATCTTATACTGGCTCTTTAAGATCTACTGGTATGATGCCATCTTCCAGTTTGGAATCATGCTGTATATCCTGCTTCTGTTCTGGGGTCTGATCTGTAAGATCACAAACGATATCCGCTTCCGCATGGAACAGGAAATCCTGGAAAAAATGTCCATGGAAGACCGGATGACCGGCTTGAAAAACAAAAAAGCCTTCGAACACTATCTTGCAAAACTGGAACGGCATTCTGATGAATACGCAAATGCATTCCTGGCATTTCTGAAACTGGAGGATCTGAAAGAAGCCAATGCGGCCTATGGCATGAGTGCCGGAAATGAACTGATCATCAGTGCCGCGCAGTGTATCCAGAATGTCTGCAGGGAACTTTCACCGGAACCGATTGAATGTTTCCGTACCGATGGAAATGAATTTGCCGTCATTCTTACCGATCCAAAAATTTCTTTTTCTGACTATGAAACCATGCTGCAGAAAGAGATTCGCAGATTCAATGCGTCCGGCAGCAGCCGCTGCCAGGTATGTCTTACATTGGGACACAGCTATTTTAAAGACAGCCTGGGAAATACACAGAGTATCAGCAGCTGGAAGAGCCAGGCCGATTATGACCAGCACAAAAGCAGCGGACAGACCGCCGCTTCCCAGGTCAGCAATCCATACAAAAGAATGTCCGAACAGGAGGAATCCTTATGAGTTATAATTCCGATTTTCTGATTGCCGCGTTCATCATTCTTACCATCGTTCTGTGGCAGTTTTTTAATCAGAAGCGCCCAAACGATCTGAATAACCGCACATTTCTTCATTTGGCAGTGCTTGGAATTCTGGACGTATTTTTTGAACTGATCAGCACTTACTACATTGCTTCCGGTCATAGTGATTTTGGAATGGGCGCCATTTTGTCCACTACCATCTTTTACCTGATGCAGACCTTGCTTCCTTTCGTTCTGGTCTGTTACATCCGGACCTTTCATAAAAAAGAGCACATTCATCCCGGTGAAATGTTCATCCTGGGCTTTCCAACACTTATCCTGCTCTTTTTGATCCTGAGCAATCAGTTTACCGGCAATATGTTTTTCTTTGAATCTCAGACCGGTTACGTAAAAGGCCCACTGTACATGCTCATGTATTACTGTGCCCTGCTCCATATTGCAGAAGCCACTCTGATCATCATTTTCCGGAGAAAAGCACTTGGTCCAGCGACCAGCAAGGCACTGTTTCAGATTCTTGTACTGTCGGCTTTCGGTGTCATCGTTCAGGCGCTGTATCAACCGCTTTTGATGACTGGATTTGGGCTCAGCCTTGCAGTCCTGACACTGTTTTTGACCATTAACAATCCACATGCCAATACCGACAGTCTGACCGGGCTCTATGACAAACCATACTTCATCCGAAAAACAGAAGAATTTCTCGCGGAAAAGAAAAGTTTCCACGTGATCACCATAACCTTTTACCAGTTAAACCAGATCAACCGGGCAGCCGGTACCCAGAGTGGGGACCAGTTTCTAAAGCTCATCTCCGAACAGCTTCAAGAAATCTGCGGACTGCAGGTTTTCCGCATCACCGGAAAACGATTTCTCGTACTGGCCTCTTCCCTGCAGGAATATGAATATTTCCTGACGGAAATAAAAAAGCTTTTTCAGCAGAATTCCGGTTTGAATGCAGAAACCTCTGACAAGCTATCCTCCCCTGCCATTCTTTGCGGTATCCTCAATGCAGAAAAGCTGGATGATGGAGGGGCCATCCTGGAATACGCAGAATACCTGGAATCTCTTGCTCCGCGAAATGGCATCATTGAAACCGTTCAGGATGACCAGAAAACCATGAGCAGCTTTGTGTATAATAAAGAAATCGAACAGTTTCTGCATACCGCCATTGAAGAGGATCTGTTTGAAGTCTATTACCAGCCGGTCTACTCCCTGGATGAAAAATGCTTCGTTTCCCTGGAAGCCTTAAGCCGCCTGCGTCATCCGACGTACGGCTGGATTTCTCCCGATATGTTCATTCAGATTGCAGAAAGGAACAGGTTGGTCGACCAGATCAGCGACCTGCAGTTTCGCCGTGTCTGCCGCTTCCTCAAAGACCATGAAGATCTGATGAAGCAGCTCCATACGGTCAAATTCAACCTTTCTCCGCTGGATCTGATCAAAAATGACTGCAGCAGCCGTTTTATCCGGATCATAGATGAATTCGGTCTCCCGCATTCCTATTTCCAATTTGAAATTACGGAAACCGTGGCAACCGAATACAATAACATCCTGAATCAGGCTGTCGAAGAATTTTCCAATGCCGGGATTCTCTTGTGCCTGGATGATTTCGGCTCCGGCTACGCAAACTTTAATACCGTCATGCGGCTTCCATTTGCTGCGATCAAGCTGGACCGCTCCCTGCTCTTTCACATCTGTTCTGATGTCAAAGCCGCTACCTTCTATCAAAGTATTGTGGCTGCATTCCAGCGGATGGGCTACCTGATCATTTCAGAGGGTGTGGAAACCCAGGAAGAACTGGACCTGCTGGAACAGTGGGGTGTCAATATGATCCAGGGATATTATTTTTCCAGACCTCTGGCTCCGATTGCGCTTCTGGAACTGCTCACCGAGAAAACAAACTAAGCGGATCCAGGATTCCTACCGTCACAGCCGGATCCATATCAAAAAAGCTGATGCCCTGCGTTTTTTCCGCAGAAGTCATCAGCTTTTTTCTTTCTATTATAATGCTTTTTCGTAACACCAGTAATCGTGTTCGTGTAAAAAACACTCCCCGACTGTTTCATATTCAAACACCTTATAAGACGCCAGTGCTTTTTTATTTTCCTTTGCCACCAGGATGTGTACACTTTTGAATCCCTGGCTGCGCAGTTCCTCTATCGCCCCCGCCATCAGCTTTCTGGCAATTCCCTGGTTCTGGTAGCTTTCGCGCACACCGAGCCTGGAAAGTTCCCGCCCCGGCTGAAGTTCTTTCGTCCAGCAGGACAGCGTTTCCACCTTTGGATCTTCATCGATGGAGATAACTCCGGCGATCTCTCCGTTTTCTTCGTTCCGCAGACAGAATAATGCATTGCGGGATAAATCAAAGTCTACATCACTGCGGGATGGATAATCCGCAGTCCAGGCGCAAAACGGAGTGCCGATCAGCGAACGGTAGAGGTCCAGGACTTCGTCCGCCTCTTCTTTTCGCACATGCTCAAATACAAATTCCATGATCTGTTTCCTCTTTTCTATTGCTCCGCGCTCTCAAGCGGGAAATGACAGAACACCGTTCTATCCCCAAAACGCTTACATGGCGGCTGCTCTTTTCCACAAATTTCCTGTGCATAAGGGCAGCGGGTGTGGAATTTACAGCCAGACGGCGGATTCACCGGAGACGGGATCTCGCCGACCAGCAACTCCTTTTCTTTGGTCCGAAGATGCGGGTCTGCCTTCGGGATCGCGTTCATAAGAAAGCGGGTGTACGGGTGCAGCGGATGCGCATACAGCGACTCCGTATCCCCGATCTCGCAGATGCTTCCCAAAAACATGACACACACACGGTCTGCGATAAATTTCACTACGCTCAGATCGTGGGAAATAAACAGATACGTCAGCTTATACTCTTCCTGCAGATCCTTTAACAGGTTTAACACCTGGGACTGGATGGAAACGTCCAGCGCGGATACCGGCTCATCGCAGACGATCAGTCTCGGATTCAGTGCGATGGCACGGGCAATGCCAATTCGCTGGCGCTGTCCGCCGGAGAACTGGTGCGGATAACGGTTATAAAATTCTTCCGGGATCCCGACCTCTTTCATGAGCTCCTTCACCCGTGTTTCCAACTGCTTTTTGTCTTTCATTCCATAAGTTGTCAGCGGCTCTGCAATGATCTTCGCCACGCTCATACGCGGATTTAAGGAAGCGTACGGATCCTGGAAGATGATCTGCAGCTGTCTGCGGATCTTTGCAAACTCCGACTCTTTCATGGCAGTGATATCCTGCCCCTCAAACTCCACCTTACCGGAGGTTGCCTCCAGAAGACGGATCAGCAAGCGCCCTAACGTACTCTTTCCGCAGCCAGATTCTCCGACCAGCGCCAGCGTCTCACCTTCGTAAATTTCCAGGTTGACATCAGACACTGCATGCACCACCAGCGGATCCTTCTTTGTGCCGCCAATAGGGAATTCCTTTACCAGATGATTGGTGCGAAGCAGAAGCTTGCGTTCACTCGTGCTGTTTTCTGTCTGCTGGTTTTCTGCCAGCCCATCCAGACATGGCTGATCTGCCAGCCATGTTGTGTTTTCAGTTGTCTCCATTCACGCTCACCTCCTCTGCTCCGGCATTTTCGCTCCGAAAGCACCGCACCTTATGCCCTTCGGCACTCTCATACATCTGCGGTTCTTCATTTCTGCACCGCTCCACCGCATATTCGCAGCGGGTACAGAAGCGGCAGCCCTTCGGCAGATGTAAGAGGTTCGGCACCACGCCCTCGATCGTGTAAAGCCGTTTTTCCTGTCCATCCAGCTTCGGAATGGACTTTAAAAGTCCCTGCGTATAGGGGTGCGCGGTATGGTCAAACAGCTCAAAGGTCTCTGCCTGCTCCATGACCTTGCCCGCATACATGACATACACATAGTCGCAGATTTCCGCCACCACACCCATGTTGTGGGTGATGAGGATGATCGAGGTTCCCTGGTCCTCACAGAGTTTCTTCATCAGCTGCAAGATCTGTGCTTCAATGGTCACGTCCAGCGCCGTGGTCGGCTCGTCGGCGATCATCACCTTCGGGCGGCACACCATAGCCATACCGATCATAACTCTCTGGCGCAGACCGCCGGAAAGCTGATGCGGATAACTCTTATAGCGCTTCTCCGGCTCCGGGATTCCGACTGCACGGAAAATGTCAATAACGCGCTGCTTTGCTTCTTCTTTTGAAACTTTCTGATGCAAAAGAATGGCCTCCTGCACCTGCTTTCCCACCGGATAAACCGGGTTTAACGAGGTCATCGGCTCCTGGAAGATCATCGAGATCTCATTTCCGCGCACCTTCGCCAGTTCCCGCGGGGAAAGGTGGGTAATGTCGCGTCCCTCCAGGGTAATGCTTCCGCCTACCACTTTGCCCGGGTAACGCAAAAGTCCCATAACAGACATGGCGGTCATACTCTTTCCGCATCCGCTCTCTCCTACAATGCCAATGATCTTTCCGGCCGGTACCTCAATGCTGACGCCATCCACTGCCGGCACCTCCCCCTTCGCGGTAAAGAAGTGGGATTTCAGATCACGGATATCTAATACGATTGAATCGTTCATGTTCTTCTCCTTTTCATTCCTGCCCCTGTCAGGCAAAAATGCTCCTTCTCTGCTGGCAACTGCTCCTGCCCGTCAGGCACAGCCAGTCACCACTGCTGTCTTTTTCCATGCAGTTCCGGCCTTACTGCTCCTTCAGATACGGGTCCAGCACATCGCGCAGACCATCGCCCAGGAAGTTAAATGCCATCACCACGATCATGATCGCAACACTCGGCGCAATGGAAAGCCACGGCTCGGAAAACAGATATTTCTTTCCGCGCACAACCATCAGTCCCCAGCTGGCACTCGGCGGCTGTGCGCCGACACCCAGGAAGCTTAATGATGCCTCGGACAAAATTGCAGACGGAATATTTAACGTAAACAGCACGATCAGGGAAGGAATGCAGTTCGGCAGGATGTGCCGGAACATGATGACCCATTTTTTCACGCCAATGCTGCGTGCCGCCTCCACATACTCCTTTTCCTTTAAAGAAAGGGTCTGGGATCGGACAATGCGGGCCGTTCCCGCCCAGTTTACCAGGCTTAATGCAATGAAGATGTTGATCAGACCACCACCCATGGTATACATGACCACCATAGCCAGAAGCAGGGACGGGAATGCCAGCATCACATCCGCCAGACGCATGATGATGAAATCGACCTTTCCGCCATAGAAACCGGCATACATGCCAAGCACGGTGCCGATTGCCATGGAAATGAGCGTCGGCACCAGACCAATCGTTAAGGAAATGCGGGCACCGAAAATAATGCGGCTTAAGACATCGCGCCCCAGCTCATCGGTTCCCAGCCAGTGCGCTGCGCTCGGATGCTGCAGGCGGTCTGCCAGGCTCTGCTGTAAATGATCGTAAGGCGCCACCACCGGGGCAAAGATTGCGATCAGGATCATAAGGATGATCAAGAGTGCAGAAAATGCTGCCAGCTTATTCTGGCGTACCAGAATCTTCGCCTTGTCCAGCCAGGTGTCTGCCTCGCCGATCTGAGCGCTGAAATCTGTCTGCATGTTTTTTGCATTTGTGCCATCCTGCTGCACGCTGCTGCCCACACCGGTCCGGCTGTTTTCAGACAGATTTTCCATACTTGTTTTTCTTTCCATCTTACGCGCCCTCCCTGATTCTCGGATCCAGTACATTATAAAGCAGGTCTGCCACCAGGTTTCCTGCAATGATCAGGATCGTAGTAAAAATAACGGTGCCCTGCAAAAGCGGCATATCTCTGGTCTCAATGGCATTGACTGCCAGACGACCAATGCCCGGAACACCGAACACACTCTCCGTTAAAACAGCGCCGGACAGCATGCTGGACACCTGCAGCGCCATCATCGTCACAACCGGGAGCATGGCATTTTTCAGCGCATGCTTTACAATGACACCAGACTCCAACAGACCCTTAGCCCGCGCTGTGCGGATAAAGTCATTCTGCATGATCTCAACCAAGTTGGAGCGGGTCATGCGGGCAATGCTTCCCGCAGAGTTCCACCCCAGCACGATCGCCGGAAGGATCATTGCACGGAAGGAATCAAAACCGGAAACCGGGAACCACTTGAACTTAAACGCAAATAAATACTGGAGTACCAGCGCCGTCATAAAGACCGGCATGGAAACACCGATCAGGGCACCACCCATAAACAGGCGGTCCAGCAGCTTATTCTGGCGCACCGCCGCAATAATACCTGCCACAATGCCGATCACCCAGGCAACTACCGCCGCCAGAAGCGACAGCTTTACCGTGTTCGGAAATGCCTCTAAAATAATCTTCGTCACATTCCGGTTCAGCCGATAGGACGTGCCGAAATCGCCCCGCAGCGCGTGGGCAATATACTGGAAAAACTGAACATACAAAGGCTTATCCAGCCCCATCTCTTTGCTGATCTTCTCGATCACCGCCGGATTCACATGCTCGCCCATCATGGTGGTAACCGGGTCGCCCGGGACAATGCGCAGCATGATGAAAATCAGAAGCACCACGCCCACCAGAACCGGAATAGAAATCAGAATCCGCTTCAGTATCTTCTTAAACAAAACCTTCTCCTCCTTCTATGCAGACACACAATCTGGCATGCCCGTTGACATGCAGACCGGCCATGAATGTTTCCTTCCTCTGCGTTTCTACATGGCAAAAGAGGGAGTCCCTTTCGGAAACTCCCTCCGGTCACGATCCTACTCGTTGATTGATACGTTGTAGAAAAGCTGGTCACTCAGACCGCTCCATAACGGTGCAAAGCCCTCAACCCGCTTGCTGACTGCGAACAGATGCAGTCTGGAGAACATCGGCACCCATGCCGCATCCTCGTGGACGATCTTCTCTTCCAGTGCCTTGTACTCAGCCAGACGCTCGTCTTCGTTCACAATGGTACGCGCCTTCGCTACACGGTTCATCACTTCCGTATCCGGGTAGTTGATAGAACGGATCTTCGTCTTCTCTTCATTTCCGAAGAAGGTATAAATGAAGTTGTCCGGGTCGTTGTAATCGGCAGACCAGGTAGACATGAAGGAACCAAGCTCACCGGATTTTCTGGTCTCTAACCAGGTAGATTCATCGTAATTCTTGATCTCTGCGCGGATGCCAACCTCAGCAAGCTGGTCGCTGACAATCTCCAGCGCCATGGTCATGGTGTCAGAAGCAGAGCTGTCTGCTGCAATCTCCATGTCGAAGCCATCGGCATAGCCAGCCTCGGCAAGCAGCGCCTTTGCAGCCTCCGGATCGTACTTGATCTCTTCCTGATCCGGGTTAAAGCCGATGAGGCCGTGCGGGAAGATTCCCTGCTCCACCTGTCCTCTGCCGCCGTAAAGCGCATCCAGGATTGCCTGGCGGTCGATGGACATCTGAACCGCCTTGCGGACTCTGACATCCTGGAACGGCTCCTTATTAAAGTTCATGGTAAAGTACACGATACCAACACGCGGTCCCTGCACGATCTGGTCCGGATACGTCTCGGTAAAGCGGTCAACAGAATCTGCCGCATAGTCCAGGTCGAGAATGTCAAGCTCGCCGCTCTCAAACATCATGGACTGGGTCTCGGTATCCGGAATGATCTTGATGACAACACCCGGAAGCTTGGAAGCACCCTTCCAGTAATCCTCGTTGCGGGTCAGAACCAGCTGGTTGTTAAAGCTCCAGGAAGAAAACTCAAACGGACCGGTACCAACGGTCACTGCCGGATCCATACCAAACTGATCACCTGCTGCTTCGGTGGCCTCGCTGTCATAAATGGAAACACCCGGGGAAGAAATGCTTGCCAGGAAACCGGCAAACGGCTCCTTTAAAGTCACTTTGATGGTGTAATCGTCCACCACCTCAACACCCTCCAGTGTATCGGTCTCGCCAGCCAAGAGCTCATTCGCACCCTTGATCTGGTCGATAAACTCGGTATTCACGCCACCCTCAACGGTCAGCATGCGGTGGAAGGTGTAAGCCACATCCTCCGCGGTAAAATCATTGCCATTGTGGAACTTCACGCCCTGTCTTAAATGGAACGTGTACTCCAGGCCATCGTCAGAAATATCCCAATTCTCAGCCAGACTCGGAACGATCTTGGAATTGCCGTCCGCGTCGACCTCAACATCAACCAGACGATCGAAAATATTGAACGGAACCTCGTAATCCTTAGAGGTCTTCTGGACATCTGCCGTCTGGATATCCGCATTCAATGCAGCTACCAGGTAACCGGTCGTATCCACGTCCACGCCCTTCACCTCAGCAGCAGTTTCACTCTCTGCGCTCGCTGTATTCTCTATTGTATCGGAAGTTTTGCTGCCGCCGCAGCCGGTCAGCGCCAGGCCAGCCGTCAGTGCAGCCGCCAGCATAAGACTGAGCTTCTTTTTCATAATATCCTCCTTGATGCGAACCAAATTTTCGCTGCTGTTCACGCATGCGTGCCCAACAACATGATTTTGCCGATGCTTCGCATTCCAAATCGGCAAAATCTGCTGCCAAAACTGCATCATACGGGATTTTCAGTTCAGAAAATCCCTATCTGTGAACAGTAACGAGAGTTCTATTGCTGCAACCAAAAAATGGTGCATTGCCTCCTTAAGAGGATGCACCATTGCATTTGTATTGGCTGCGGCATCTGGAAATGTCCGCTAATGAAAAAATCATATCACATCGGAGTGGGATTTTCAACACCCTTTCGTAGCACTCCTTTTTATTTTCACTTATATTTTCTACTAGCATACAATCTTTCATATATACCCTTGTATGCTCATCGCTGCTACAAAAACAGGTCATCCAAGTCATCCAGGCTTCGCACAATCTTTTCTTTTTTTACTCCCGCAGCCTCTGCCAGCCTCACAGAATGCTCCGCCCGCTCACCGACAAAAGTATCGTCCCGGAACGTCTCCTGGATTTCCTGATATAATTCCCGGTATTCTTTCTCTACCTGTTTCACATACTCGGCAAGCAGTAAATCCAGATACTGGTCGTATTCCTGCATACGCTGATAAAATGCATGAATCCGCTCCCGCTCTACCGGAGTCAGATGATTTGCCATTTCATCCCAGAATCGTTCTATGATCTGGTCCGCCACCGAGCCTAGTCGAATTGCCAGTTCTTTTAATACCAACATCACCAGCCTTGCCCATCCTACCAGATTCAGATGACAGATAAAGCTCACAAAATTTCCACCTGCAAGTCCATGAACAGCTGCATCTGCTCCATCGATTATGCAAAGGGTTGCATTTCCTGTAATCAACATTATGCGCAAATCTGCATGTACCGAGCAGATTTCTCGATGAGGCTACCCCATTTGAATCGTTTGCAACCGATGAAGGATTCTCTTTGGAAGAGTTGGAGCAGCTTGCAGAAAGTATTGAAATCGAATGAATGCTCTGCTATTTTAAACAGCTGACAGATACCGATAACTCCATTCTGCGGCATCTTTTTCATGTCTTATTTCATTGTTACTTATTTTGCGGTTGGACATAATGATTCCTTCTGATAAACTTCACTGATTTTTTTCACATCATAATCCGGTGCATAGTCTTTGGCTACGTTGCATATTTCTTTCACTATGGCAAGATTAATTTCCAACATATCTGCAATCTGCTCCGGTGCAAGACCTCTTTTCATTTTTTTGATTATCAAATCCGTCAACACATAAGCTTCTCCCCGGGCTTCTCCTAAAGCCTCTCCTATTTTCTGTCCCCGCTCCATGCCTATCAATAAAATGCTCATCTGCACAGCCTCCCATTCTTCTGACTGCTTTACCTCTTTTACAACTTCATCAATCTGGGTAAGGCGGTTATCCCAACACAAAATATTGGGATTATCGCTTCTTGTGTCTTTCATATATTGTAACAAACTAATCAATTCCGGAGTGCCATTTTTACTGGTCATGTTCAGGAAAATGCAAGAAATTCTTCTCGACCATAATTGACATAAATCGCATCCATATTTTCATCTGCCGCTTGCCGAAAGCGCAGAAATCGAATGAACCGATAACAAATAAAAACAGCTATCCCGCACGCACTTGCGCAAGCCGGGACAGCCATTTTCTCATTTTCACCAATTTCAGGGAGCAATATCTCTCCCCCCAACCCTCACAACTCCTCCACATACCTCACAAATTCCAACGTCCGGATCTCATCCAGCAAATTCACCCGCATTCTTTTTTTCTGCATTTCTATGCTGATGACAACGCTTGGCACTTTATCCGGGCCTTTTCCTTTTGTCAGTTCCAGCGTGTTGACCTTGACTTCCAGTTCCTGCATGCGCTGCAGGAACTGGCTGACATTTTTGCTGGAATCAAACTCGATATAGAGGTCAAAGACTTTGGCATAGCGGTGGAGCAGGACATCGACCCGGGTCAGCACCTTTAATGTGAGCATCATGAAGATCAGGGTGAAGATGGCCCCCTCCGCAAAGCCGATGCCGATGGCCAGTCCCACACAGGCGCTGGTCCACAGTCCCGCTGCGGTGGTGAGACCCCGTATCTGGTTTTTTCCTGTCACCAAAATGGTTCCAACTCCCAGAAAACCGATACCGCTTATGACCTGGGCTCCAAGTCTCGCCAGGTCCAGTTTTTCCCCCGGGAATGCATACACCATGTATTCACTGGTCATCATGACCAGGGCAGAGCCCAGGCAGACCAGCACATGGGTCTTGACGCCTGCGCCGCGCCGTTTGAGTCCGCGGTCGATACCGACGGCCATGCCGCTCAGCATCGCCAGCACCAGCCGCAGAAAAATTGCCAGAGTATTCCAGCCTGATGCTGCATCCATCAGACTTCGCCAGAGGCCTGTCATTGTTCTTCCGCCTTTTCCATGGACATTTTTTCCACCCGGTTCATGAAGATCGGGGACAGAATACCGAAGATGCAAAGGACAATCAGCACCCAACATACCGGAGTGGAGAACAGGATGGCTGGACTGCCTTTGGACAGTGCCAGAGAACGACGCAGACCTTTTTCACCGATCGGTCCAAGAATCAGAGCGAGTACAACTGCCGCATTGTTTAAGTCAAACTTGCGGAGCAGGTATCCTAATACGCCGAAGATCATCATGATGACAACGTCCAGGAAGTTTTTGTGGATCGCATAGGAACCAACCACACAGAGTACGGATACTGCCGGAATCAGAATCGCGTCGGACAGTCTGGAAATCTGTGCAAAAATCCGGCAGCCTAACAGGCCGATGCCGAGCATTGCAAACTGGGTCAGTACAAAGCCGGCAAAGAAGGTGTAGGTCATCTTTGCGGTCTCACCCACAAACAGATCCGGTCCGGGAGTCAGCCCCTGAATGATCAGGCCGCCCATCAGCACTGCCGTAACGCTCTCCCCCGGAATACCAAGGGTCAGCATCGGGATCAGGGAGCCGCCGGTTACGGCATTGTTCGCTGCCTCAGAACCCGCTACACCTTCAATGCTGCCGTGTCCAAATTCTTCTTTGTGTTTGGAGAACTGGCGGGATGTGTTGTAGCCTAAAAAGCAGGCAATGGAAGCTCCGGCGCCCGGCAGGATTCCGATCAGGTTTCCAATGATCCAGGAACGTCCCACGGTAGGTGCAATCTGTTTTATTTCTTCTTTATTTAATAACATCCGGTCTTTGAATTTCTTTGCGGTTCCACGCGCACGTATTTCTTTTTCTGCCAGAATAAGAGCCTGGCTCATGGAGAAGAGACCAATGAGGGCACAGGTCACATTGATACCTTCATATAAGGAAGACTGGCCGAACATGAAACGCTGCACACCCTCCATCGGATCCATGCCGATGGTGGAAAGAAGCAGCCCCAGTGCACCGGAGATCAGACCCTTGACCATAGACTTGGAGGAGACGCCTGCAATGATGGTCAGACCGAAAATGGAGAGCCAGAAATATTCAGGTGAACCGAATTTCATAGCTAACTGGGCCAAAATTGGCGCAAAAAAATAAAGGGAGATGCAGGAAAGCAGTCCACCGAAGAAGGAAGCGATACATGCCGTTCCAAGTGCCTTTCCTGCTTTGCCCTGCAGCGTCATCTGATATCCCTCGATGGCAGTCGCTGCAGATGCCGGTGTACCCGGTGTATGGATCAGAATCGCGGAAATAGATCCGCCAAAAATCGCGCCACAGTAGATCGCCCCCAGAATGATCAAACCGGTGGATGCTCCCATGGAGAAGGTCATCGGTAACAGTAATGCAACACCCATGGCTGCAGAAAGTCCCGGAAGACATCCGATGACGATACCAATGGTGGTTCCGGCTATGATCGCCAGAATATTGATGGGATTCAGCGCACTGATGAAACCGCCGCCCATTAAGCTTAATGTACCTAACATATGCCAGACCTCCTCTCTATGCGAACACAATTCCCATCGGCAGCTTCACGCCAAGGAACAGGGTAAATGCGCAGTATACCAAAAGCAGGATGACTGCTGTCGACAGCAGGATCTGCCATTTTTTCACTTTGAGAAATAACAGGGATACTACCATGAACAGTGCCGTGGAAATGTAAAATCCCACAAAATACATCAGAACCAGATACACCACGATCATGACCAGAATTGGAAAAAACTGTTTTGGAAGAAATCCTTTAAAATCCTCCAGACCACTCTCAACGCCCTTCTTTTTTGCCCCGATGATCATCTGCACCACATAAAGTGTGGTCAGTCCCAGCAAAAGCACAATGATAAAAAGTGGATATGCCTGCGCTGGTTTCGGAAGCTTTAAGGTCATGGATAAAAATAACAGAGCGACTGCATACATAAATCCTACAACACCAATGTCTGTTTTTTTCATGCTCTCATTCCTTTCCGCCGAAATGTATACTCAGATTTCCTTTGTGCCTGTTTTACAGACATGCATCCATTCTTAGCGCATATGGGGACTGTTCCCATTGTTCGCAGTCCCCATATGCAAGATGAAACAGCCTGATTTCTGTCTCATGGAAAATCAAAACCAATCTGACTCTTGCTGCACAAGCTTAATCGTTCCAGAGTTTGGAGGTAACATCCGTACAGAAGGTGTACTGGTCATCCAGCAGCTTCTGGGTTTCGGCCGGATTCATATAAGCGGTGGTTACGCCTGCTTTTTCTGCTGCTTCCACATATTCCGGATCTTCCATAGCCTGCTTGAATGCATCTGCATAGAAGTCGATGATCTCCTGCGGAGTTCCCTTCGGTGCTACGATGGCACGGGCACTGCCATACCACTGGTCATAATAGCCGAGCTCGCCAAGTGTCGGAACATCCGGCATGGACTCCATACGCTCCGGGCTGAATACGCCAAGAACTTTTACTTCCGAAGTCATGGATGCAATATCTGCCTCTTTTGCTACAGAGAAATCAACCTCGCCTTGTCTTAATGCCAGCAGCTGGTCTGCGGTACCGCCATAAGGGATGTCGGTGTATTCAAAGTCTGCACTGTTTGCAAGAAGCTGTGCGCCGATGTGGTTGGATGCCTTGTTGCCGTTGGTGGATGCCTTTAATTCACCCGGATGCTCTTTTGCATAAGCAACCAGATCATCCAGCGTATTAAACTGGCTGTTTGCTGCCACCAGAACCAGTGCCGTCTCATTTACATGGTTGCAGATCGGAACGTAGTCTTCCATTGTATAATTAGCAAGTCCGTCTACAATATTAGAACAAAGAGTCGGCAGATTTACAAACCCCAGTGTATAACCATCCGGCTTTGCGTTTGCCAGAGCAGTCCAGCCAATGGAACCGGAACCACCTTCCTGGTTATCGATGACAATGGTCTTTCCTACATATTTGGTTGCATACTGGGAAAGAACACGTGCGGTATTATCGGTACCGGAACCTGCTTTATACGCTACGATCATGGTCACATTTTCTTCCGGGGTCCAGGCAGATGCAGAACTCTCGCCAGAAACTGCTTCACTTCCTTCACTCTTTGCTTCTGCTTTGGTCTCTGCCGGTGCTGCACTTGTGCCTGCGCTTTCCTTATTACCGGATCCGCACGCTGTCATGGAACACATCATAACGGCTGCCATACACATTGCTGCTGCTTTTCTCCATTTTCTCATTTCATAACCCTCCTTAATATAAAGTTCCTTTTTTAAACTTGAATCTTAACGACAATTCAACATCTTTTATGCGTTTTGTATGTTTCTTTGTCGTTTGTTGTTGAGTTCATTGTATATTTTGTGGTAATATGTGTAAAGTACAAAATATACGGAAATTGAACTATGTACAATTTTTGAACCTGGAGGTAGTTTTTTATGGGTAAAACAACAGACCGTTTCCTCCCTTTTCCTGTTTCTGACAGAAAACTGACCGGAACCTTAAAGCGGCAGTTCCGCTATATCCTGGCCGGTGTTCTTACTCTGGCACTCGCAGTATCCCTTTTATTTTCCATGACCCGCTTTTTTGAGCAGATCACCTACGATGCCATTTCCGATTCCAACCGCGACTTTGCCGTTTCCGTGAATGCCATGACGGAAACCCTGAATTCTTCCATGGTAAATTTCGAGCGGCAGCTTTTCTATTCTAATACGATTTCCACGCTGTTCCGGAAAGACGGCTTTACCGAGGCAGAAAAATCTTACATCATGAAGGACTTGAACAGTTCCCTGAATGCGGCAGATTTCACGGAAGCCATCTACGTTTACAACGGTTACACGGATACGGTTTACTCTACCGGTCCGTTCTTTGCCCGCAAGCTGGAGGATGTCAATGCAATTCCCATCCGCGATCTCCTCTCTGACCGTTCTGTAGACCAGCGCTTCCATGCAGTCTACTGCCACGAAGACGGGGACGAGGAACACAGCGACCACAATTACTATGCCTTTATCTTCTATGAGCTCTACCCGGACCGCACGCCGAAGCCAAACGCACTGGTTGTCACCATTCACGATGACTGGTACCAGAACTTTCTTCTGTTAGCCAATCCTTCCTCCGACTTTATCGTTCTGGACCTTGCCGGTAACCCTCTGCTCTACGCAGATGAAGCCCTCTGCGCCTCCAGCCAGCCTTACTACAAGCAGATCCATGAAGATACCGAGAATCCGCCATCCGGCTACATTCTCGGAAAAAACCGGAATGAAATCTGTCTCTACTATGAGTCACCGGATAGCGGACATATTTATCTGCGGATCACCTCCATCCGGGAGCTGGTTCCCCGTTTTTACCGGTTCCGCCAGATCACGACCCGCATCATCATCGGCTTAAGCTTTCTGTTCGGTGCTTTGCTTCTGGCACTTCTGTTTTACAGTTTTCTGCCTATGCTCCGAATGAAAGATGCCATCCGGCAGATTGACTCCTGTCTGACTGGTGAGCCAGAAACAGATTCTGCACTCAAAGCAACAGCAAATGAAGAAACACTTCCGCTAAAAAAACAGCTTGAGAATGTCGTTTCCAAATCCGAGCGCACCAGTCTGGAGCAGATTCTTTATGATATGCTGCTGGAAAAACGCCCGGCAGATGCAGACCGCCTTTTCAAGACAGCTGTCCCGCCCTATGGACTGATGCTCATTCAGGCACATCACCGCAGTGATATTTACCGTGCCGCCCTGCAGGAGCACCCGGAAATCCTGATCACAAAATCCGACAATATTTATGCCTGCATTGCCTCTTACGCTTTTCCGGATGCACAGAACGCATTCGCAAAACAGCTTGCGGATACGCTGGAATGCCGGGTATTTGTCAGCACACTCTTTTCTGATTTTCAGGAACTGACCTCTCACTTTGGCAATCTGCGGGAGCTGCACCGCCTGGCGCTGGTACTGGATGCGGCACAAACCGTTGTTATGGAAACTGAATTGGAAAAGAAGACTGCGGAAAACTCGGTTTCCACCAAAGATTTTACAGAACTGACTGCACGCTTAAAAGCCGGCAAGCTGGAATCCAGCCTCGCCAAGTGGCAGGAAATCCGGGACCGGCTTTATACCTACCGCTACGATTCGTTCCAGTATATCCTGAACCGTACGGAAGACACGATCTGCCGGATCTTAAAAGACCTGCATTCCGATCTTCTTACAGAGGAAGAACGCCTGCTGCCGGAACATGTAGAGCAGATCTCCGATTTTTCCGAGATTGACCGGACTTTCGAAAAAGCTTTTGCTGTGATCTGCGAAAATTACAGTGAGAAAAAAGCACAGAAATACTCCAATCTGGCGCAAAAGGTAAAGGAAATCGTAGAGCAGGAATACCACGATCCGGAACTGAATGCCCAGAGCATTGCCGACCGCCTGCAATTAAACAACGCCTACTTGGGGCGCATGTTCCGCAGCGCCTACGGTCACTCCATCAACGACTGCATCAACACCTGCCGCCTGGAGGAAAGCAAAACACTCCTGCGAAACAGTCAGGAATCCATAGACAGCATCGCGCGGAATGTGGGATTCTCCAATGTGAAATATTATTATGTGCTATTCAAGAAATATACCGGACAGACACCGGCTGCGCACCGGAGCGGAGAAGAAACAATATAACAGCATTGTTAACACAATGAATAAGGACCGAAAGTTCCTGCCCAGCCATACGGCGGGGCGGAAGCTTTCGGTCCTTTCGTGTTTTATGTATCAGATTGCTATTACATCAGAGACTTATACAGCTCTTTGATCTCTTCTACAGAGGTGTCTCTCGGGTTGCCCGGACGGCATGCATCTGCGTATGCGGACTCGGACAGGAAGTCCAGATCCTCTTCTTTTACGATTGCCTTTAAGTCTGCCGGGATACCTACATCTGCGGACAGTTTCTTCACGGCATCGACTGCTGCCTTGCGGTACTCTTCCTGGCTCATGGAATCGACACCTTCAACGCCCATTGCCTTTGCGATGTATTTGTACTTGTCACCGGTGCACGGAGCGTTGTACTCCATGATCGTCGGCAGAAGGATTGCGTTTGCTACACCGTGCGGGGTATCATAAACAGCACCCAGGGAGTGTGCCATGGAATGAACAATACCAAGACCTACGTTAGAAAAGCCCATACCTGCTACATACTGACCAAGTGCCATGCCTTCTCTGCCCTCTGGGGTGTTTGCTACTGCGCCGCGCAGGGATTTGGAAATGATCTCGATTGCTTTTAAGTGGAACATATCGGTCATCTCCCATGCACCCTTGGTGATGTAACCCTCGATTGCGTGGGTTAATGCATCCATACCAGTGGAAGCGGTCAGGCCCTTCGGCATGCTGGACATCATATCCGGGTCGATCACTGCAACAACCGGGATATCGTGGGTATCTACACAAACGAATTTACGTTTTTTCTCAACATCGGTGATTACGTAGTTGATGGTAACCTCTGCTGCGGTACCTGCAGTGGTTGGAACTGCGATGATCGGTACGCACGGTTTCTTGGTCGGTGCTACGCCCTCAAGACTTCTGACATCCTCGAACTCCGGGTTGTTGATGATGATGCCGATTGCTTTTGCGGTATCCATGGAGGAACCACCGCCGATTGCGATCAGGTAGTCAGCGCCAGATGCCTTGAATGCTGCAACACCAGTCTGCACGTTCTCGATGGTTGGGTTCGGTTTGATGTTGGAGTAGATCTCATAAGCAAGACCAGCCTCGTCTAATACGTCGGTTACTTTCTTGGTTACGCCAAATTTGATCAGATCCGGATCAGAACATACGAAAGCTTTTGCAAAGCCTCTGGTCTTTACCTCATTTGCGATCTCTTTGATAGCGCCTGCGCCATGATAAGAAGTTTCATTTAAAACGATTCTGTTTGCCATGATAAAATCCTCCTTGAGTCTGTGCTCATTTGATTTCTTGTTTTGCTGAATTTCTTCGTGACACTTTGCCAAAACGAAATCGTTTGGCATTTTTCCTCTCACGAACTGATATTATTTTAACAAGTATAATGAGAAAAAGAAAGTGACAAAGTATCACTTCTGTCACTTTCTTCTCATTTTTGTGGATTCCTCACAATTTATTTTGTTTAATTTGTAACATTTTATAAGAGTTCCAGTTCTGAAAAGACTTTTTCCAGCTTCGGCGGCATCGCCTCAACCAGCTTATCAGACATCCGGCGCGGTGAATCCTTCATGCCGCCAAGCACCCATTTTTCTGTCATGTACACCGAACCGCGGCAATACATCTCCAGTAAAAACTCAAGTTCCTCTCCCAGCGGACGGCTGGTCTTTCGAGCGATCAGATCCTTGTAAAACTGCAGGATCAGCTCAAAGTCATGCTCCTTAACCGAGTTATAGTCATCGGAGCGGAATGCCTCGGTAAAAAATGCTTTCTCATTTAAAATGAACTCAAATTTCTGGGTCAGGCTCTCGCCCACCGTATTTCCCATACCGATCTGCTCAAACGACTGTAGCACCAGCTTATCGAAATACCAGTTGATGAGGTCATACTTGTCCTTGAAATTGCGGTAGAAAGTCTGACGGGTGAGTCCGCTGCCCTCCACGATATCCTTTACAGTGATGCGGTCGACCGGCGTGGTCTTCATACATTCCTTGATGGAGGCCGCCAGCTTATATTTCGTCCGGTCGTGCTTTTGCAGAGCCGGTAGCATTGCAGTTTCTGCTGATCCCGTTTTATTCCTTCTTCTTTTGCTCGCTTCCGTCATTCTCGCTTCTTCCGTTCCCGTTTCTGCTGCTCTCGTTTCCGTCATTCTCACTTCCGCCGTTCTTGTTTCTTCCGTTCTGCTTTCTTTCATATAGATACGTTTTTTCCTTCCTATATAAGAGGGGTTCTGTTGTTTTTTCATGATTATTTCTATTCTATCATGCTTTTTTTGCACCTTCAATAGCGGTTGCGCATCCGTTAAGGATATGCTAAGATAAAAGTAATGTCAACGGGGACATTGTGTGTTCAGGTGCAGTGTCTCCTTTTTTACTGCATCAGCAGCCAATCGGGCTTTCCCGCACCAATGCTTTTCCCCAATTCAGATTTTTCATTACTGCTCACAAAAACGTGTCCAGTAGTGATCTTTTACAAACATTACCAAAGAGAAAGGGGTATACAAGTATAAACGAAAAAAGAAAATGTCATTGGCAATGAAAATCTTCATTGCACTGGTCCTCGCCATCGTCGCCGGACTGCTGCTGCAGAGTCACGCAGATTTTGCAGAAACCTTTATTAAACCATTCGGAACCATCTTTCTGAATCTGGTCAAGTTCATCGTCGTACCGATTGTTCTGTTTTCCATTATGTGCGGCATCATTTCCATGAGTGATATCAAAAAAGTCGGTGCGCGATCGGACTGAAGACCGTCATCTTCTACCTGTTCACGACCGCGTTTGCCGTTACCATTGGTCTGGTCGGCGGAAAAATGTCCGCGTCGTAAATGCTTTCAATGACTTAAACGAGATTTTCATGAAATGCATGGAGGTGCCGGTATGATCATGCTGGCTATGGTACTGACCTCTGTCGGACTTCCGGTCGATGGCATCGCCCTGGTAGCCGGTGTGGACCGTATCTTCGATATGGCTCGTACCACCGTCAACATCACCGGTGACGCAGCCTGCACCATGGTTGTTTCCAACTTAGAGGCGAAGAGAGAAGCAAAAAAATCATAAAGGAGCATATCTATTATGTCTGCAAATGTTATTTTAAAGAAAGGCGAAGGCCGCACCTTAAAATCCGGCGGCGCCTGGATCTACGACAACGAGATCGATAAAATTGAAGGGGATTTTGAGAACGGTGATATGGTCACCGTCTCCGACTTCGACGGCTATCCTATGGGACAGGGCTTTATCAACACCCGTTCCAAGATCACCGTCCGCATGATGACCCGCAAAAAAGATACCGTTGTAGATGACGCATTCATCGAGATGCGTGTCCGCAATGCCTGGGAATACCGCAAATCCACCGTGGATACCTCCAGCTGCCGCCTGATCTTCGGCGAGGCAGATTTCCTGCCGGGCATCGTCATCGACAAGTTTTCCGATGTTCTGGTTGTCGAATCCCTCGCATTGGGCATTGACCGCTGGAAACCGGTGATCCTGGACAAACTGAAAAAGGTTCTGGCAGAAGACGGTATCTCCATCCGCGGCGTTTACGAGCGCAGCGATGCAAAGGTACGTCTTCAGGAAGGCATGGAGCGCGTAAAAGGCTTTATCGGCGAGCCATTCGACACCAAAGTAGAGATCGTGGAAAACGGTGTCCGCTACATCGTCGACGTGCAGGACGGCCAGAAAACCGGCTTCTTCCTCGACCAGAAGTATAACCGCCTTGCGATCCAGAAGCTGTGCAAGGGCAAAAAGGTTCTGGACTGCTTTACCCACACCGGTTCCTTTGCCTTAAACGCAGGCATCGCCGGAGCCGCTTCCGTTCTTGGTGTCGATGCTTCAGAACTGGGTGTGGCACAGGCCCGCGAGAACGCAGAGTTAAACGGTCTTTCCGACCGCGTCACCTTCCAGTGTGCCGATGTGTTCGATCTGCTTCCGGAGCTGGAGGAAAAGGGCGAGAAGTTCGATGTTGTCATTCTGGACCCGCCTGCTTTCACGAAGTCCCGCAGCTCCATCAAAAATGCTGTGAAAGGCTACCGCGAGATCAACCTGCGCGGCATGAAGCTGGTGAAGGACGGTGGCTATCTTGCGACCTGCTCCTGCTCCCATTTCATGGATCCGGAACTGTTCACCAAGACCATCCGCGAAGCTGCAGGAAACGTACACAAACGTCTCCGCCAGGTCGAATACCGCACCCAGGCAGCCGACCATCCGATTCTTTGGACCGGCGGTGAACAGGCTTCCTATTATTTAAAGTTCTACATCTTCCAGGTGGTGGATGAAAAATAATATTATTGTTTCACAGTATATCCGGCAAATATCACTGCTGCAAACAGGGCCTGCCGCTCTCTGAAGAACCAGAGAGCCACAGGCCCTGTCTTTCTCAGCCTTTTATGATCAGAACTTGTTTCCCTTCAAACGTAAATCCGTCGTATCACAGCTTTACTGTTTCCCGTTCTCCAGCCATGTGAAATTCGTCCAATGCCTGGAATACTTCCTGCTCTGTAAAGCCAAACGCATCCGCATATTCTTCTGATGTAGTCGTAATCACTTTCAGATTATTTAGATCCGAGAAAATTGATTCCTTGCTGATCGTTGTGATTCCAGTCATCATTCCACGTTCCATATATGGATTGTTCTTAAATGTGGAATTGAACAGACTTCTTGTAAAAGGCACTATTTTCTCCCAGTAATCATCTGCATAAGCCTCCTGCATTGGCGTATCGTATTCATCCAGCAGTATGATCACCTTTTTTCCATAGTACCGGTTCAGAAAGCTGGATAACTGGTACAGAGATGATGTCGCGTCGCTGTCTCTCCCCTGTTCAGACAGCATCCGGTTGAAAAATGCACGGTCTGTATCCGTCAGTTTTTCGCTGTCTTTTAAATAAGAAAACTTCACAAACAGATTGCTCCTCCCCGCATATTCCACGGAAAAAAACTGCTCCAACATGCTCATGTTCAGGGTCTTTCCAAAACGGCGCGGACGGTTGATCAGCGTTGCACTGTCACCACGTTCCCACCACTGCCGGATAAACTCTGTCTTATCAATATAGAAATAATCCCGCTCTACAATAGAAAGGACCTGATTCTACAATCAAAAGAAAAAGATCCCGGATGGAACATCCATACGGCAGTTCCACGGGATCTTTTCCACAATCATTCAATTACCATAACACAGTTCAAATCTTTCCGTAATACCACAGAAAGTATCTTGCGCCAAGATTACAGCAGAATATATTTCAGCACAAACAGCACAGCCAGCACGTACATCAGCGGTGTGATGTGCTTCTCCTTTGCCTTTCCGGTCACCAGGTTGATGAGCACATAGGAGATAACACCCATGGCGATTCCTTCGGAAATGCTGTACATAAACGGCATAGCGATCACTGCGATGTATGCCGGGATCGCCTCGGTATAATCCTCAAAGTTTACCTTCAAGATTGAGGTCAGCATCAAAAATCCTACGGTGATCAGTGCCGGTGCCGTTGCGAAGGACGGAATTGCTAAGAAGATCGGGGACAGGAACAGGGATAATGCAAACAGGATTGCAGATACCACTGCGGTCAGGCCGGTTCTTCCGCCCTCTGCTACACCAGATGCACTCTCTACGAAGGTTGTGGTCGTAGAGGTACCAAGCACTGCACCGACTGCGGTAGCAATGGAGTCAGAAAGCAAAGCACCACGGATACGCGGCAGGCGGCCCTGCTCATCCAGCATGTTCGCTTTGGATGCCACACCGATCAAGGTTCCCAAGGTATCAAACATATCTACAAACAGGAAAGCAAACATCACAACCACGAAATCAATAGATGCCACACGGCTGAAGTCCAGCTTCATAAAGGTCGGTGCCAGGCTCGGAATTGCGATTCCGTTGGAGAAATCCGGGAGCAGACTGTAGCAGCCGGCTTCTGGGTTAATCTGATACAGACCGGTCAGCTGGCATACAATGCCAAGTGCCCAGGTGATCAGGATACCCCAGAGGATATTTCCCTTTACATTTTTTACCAGCAGCACTCCGGTGATCAGGATTCCAATGAGCGCAAGTAAAACGGTGATTCCTTCGCTGTGGAACAGGCCGTTTGCGATCGATGCCTTAAAGGAATACATTCCTACCAGGGTTGCACTATCTACAACGATCTTTGCATTCTGCAGTCCGATAAATGCGATAAACAAACCGATACCAGCAGATACCGCATACTTTAAGTTCATCGGGATGGAGTTGAAGATCTGCTCACGCACATTGGTTAAAGACAATACCAGAAAGAGTGCACCTTCCACAAATACTGCTGCCAGTGCCATCTCCCAGGTGTAACCCATGGAGAGAACTACCGTATACGCAAAGTAAGCATTCAGTCCCATGCCCGGTGCCAGTACAAACGGGTAATTTGAGAATAATGCCATGAGCAGGGTTCCGATTGCGGATGCAAGCGCTGTTGCGGTGAAAACCGCTCCGCTGTCCATGCCGGACGCGCCCAGCACACTTGGGTTGACCGCCAGAATATAGGCCATAGTCATAAACGTGGTAATACCTGCCATGACCTCCGTTTTCACATCGGTATGGTTTTCTTTGAGATGAAATAGCTTTTCCAGATTCATAAAACTCTCCTTTTAGTAACAATAACATTTTACGATTTTTTAACAACATCCCTATTTTATCATCTATTCTTATAAATTGCTATGCATTTTGATGTTTTTCTGATAAAAGTTTGCTTTCATATATCCTTGCCATTTTGATATAATAAATACGTATAAATAATAATATATAAATATAAATAATTTGCACCGGGCGCCAAAAGTCTTTCTGGAACCTTTGAGCATTCCATCCATGACCACCAGCTACCGTACCGTTTTTAATCTTCCGCCAAAAACAGCTGTACAGATGGCACTTGTTACCAAAGGCTATCCTTTTGCTTTCCAGATCCTTGGATACCTCAAATGGCAGCACAATGCAAGCCTGGAGGAAATTCTGCCGGAATTTGATGAGGCACTGGCCTCCTATGCCTATGAAAAAATATGGAGTGAGCTTTCCGACCTCGACCGCAAGATCGTTTACGTGATTTCGACCGGCCTGGAAAAAACAATCGATATCCGGACGAAGCTTTCCCTCTCCCCGCAGCTTCTCAACGTCTACCGCAAACGCTTGATGGAGCGTGGAATCGTAGATGGCTCTGTGCGGGGTCTCCTGACACTGGCTCTGCCGAGATTTGTGGAGTATATTGATACGTATTGTGAGGTGGAGATATAAAAAAAGTTCCGTGCCCTTGCAGTCCATAAGGACTGCAGGAGCGCGGAACTCTTTCATTTTAATAAGATTAGATAATAACCTTAGCCGGGCACTTCTCTGCGCACTTGCCGCAGTTGGTGCACTTCTCGTAATCGATCACAGCTACGTTGTTCTCCATATGGATCGCATCGGACTCACACTGTTTGGTACACAGGGTACATCCGATACAGCCAGCGGTACAAACCTTCTTGACTGCCGGTCCTTTGTCGTGGGAAGAACACTGAACCAGATGCTCTGCCTTGTAAGGAACAAGCTCGATCAGGCCCTTCGGGCAGGTAGCTACGCACTTGCCGCAGGCTACGCACTTCTCTTTGTCAACAACAGCAACACCGTCTACTACGTGGATTGCGTCGAACTGACATGCCTTTACACAGGAACCGTAACCCATACAGCCGTAAGCACAAGCCTTCTCGCCGGAACCCGGTGCTACGGTTACCATGGAACAATCGGTAATTCCATAGTAGTTGTACTTCACGTTGGTCTTGTCGCAGGTACCTTTACATTTTACGAAAGCTACCTTCTTCTCAGAGCTGCCGCTCTCAACACCCATGATCGCAGCGATCTTGTCTGCTACCGGAGCGCCGCCGACCGGACATCCGTTAACCGGAGCGGTGCCTGCAGCGATTGCTGCAGCCAGACCGTCACATCCCGGGAAACCACAACCACCACAGTTGTTGCCCGGAAGTTCTGCACGGACCAGAACTTCTTTTTCGTCAACCTCAACTTTAAACTTCTCACTGGCAATGCCCAGGAGCACACCGATGATGATACCGATGGCACCGATGACAACTGCCGCTAAAAGCAAACCTGTCATATTCTACTACCTCCCATTAAATCAGTCCGGAGAAGCCCATGAAGGCAATCGCCATCAGACCAGAGGTAATCAGAACGATCGGAGAACCCTGGAAATTGTATGGGATATCATTGTCTTCAATACTCTCACGAATGCTTGCCAGCAGTACGATTGCGACGGTGAAACCAACCGCAGTACCGAATCCGTTTGCTACACTGAAAATGAAGTTATAACCCTTCTGTACGTTGGTCAGGGCAGAACCCAGAACTGCACAGTTGGTCGTAATCAGCGGAAGGAATACACCCAGCGCGGAGTACAGGGACGGCATGCTCTTCTTTAAGAACATCTCAACGAACTGTACCAGTGCTGCAATTACCAGAATGAAGGCAATCGTCTGTAAGTACTCTAAGTGCAGCGGAACCAGCACCAGAGAGTAAACCAGGTTTGTTGCAATGCTTGCCAGCGTAATTACGAAGATAACGGCTGCACCCATACCAATGGAGGTGTCAACCTTCTTGGAAACACCAAGGAACGGACACAGGCCCTGGAACTGGCTCAGGATGATGTTGTTAACCAGAGCAGATCCGACAATAATTAAAATTAACTCTTTCATTTACCTGTCCCTCCTTATTCGTCTTTCTTTTCAGCCTCGGCTGCTGCCTTAGCTGCCTCTGCTGCCTGCTTCTTAGCGAGAGCTGCTGCAGCTGCTGCCTTCTTGGCCTCTTCTGCTTTCTTGAGCTCTTCTGCCTTTTTCTCTTCCAGGACAGAGTGGTTAGAGGAACATGCAGAACCGCTGCAGGATGCGCAGTTGCCGCCGCATGCCAGTGTGGACTGCGGTACGGAACCGTTGGTTGCACTCGGAGCTTTGAACTTGTTCTGCAGTGCGGTCAGGCAAGCCAGTACAAAGAATGCACCCGGTGCCAGGCCGATGATGGTTACGTGGAAGTCCTCCGGAATGATCTCCATGCCGAAGAAGGAACCACCGCCAATAAGCTCACGCACGATTGCGATACAGGTTAAACCTACGGTGAAACCAAGGCCCATACCGATACCATCGAATGCGGACTCGATTGGGCCGTTCTTTGCTGCATATGCCTCTGCACGACCCAGGATGATACAGTTAACAACGATCAGCGGGATGTAGATACCCAGTGCGCTGTACAGGCTCGGTACATATGCCTGTAAAAGCAGCTGAACGATGGTAACCAGGGATGCTACGATTACGATGTATGCCGGAATACGTACACGATCCGGAATAATCTTCCGCAGTGCGGAAATAATAAGGTTAGAGAAAACCAGAACCGCCGTGGTGGACAGTCCCATACCGATACCGTTGATCGCGGTGGTGGTTACTGCCAGGGTCGGACACATACCAAGCATCAGGACGAAGGTCGGGTTCTCTTTAATAATACCGTTGTATAAACGTTCGATACATTTATTCATGACTTCCTACCTCCTACTGTGCCAGGCAGTTATCTACAAAATAAACTGCCGCATTCACCGCATTCGTGACTGCTCTTGATGTAATGGTAGCGCCACTGATTGCGTTGATCTGATCGTCAGAAGTTGCGCCGTCTTTGGTTACGGAGAACACTTCTGCCTTCTTGCCTGCAAACTGACCTTTCCACTCAGGCTTGTCCGCATTCATACCAAGACCTGCGGTCTCAGCCAGGGTTAAGAACTCGATACCATTTACGGTACCGTCAGACTGAATACCTACGGAAACGGTGATCGCACCGCCGAAACCGTCGTTGGAAGTAGCGGTTACAACGTAGCCTGCTGCTGCGCCGGAAGCATCGCTTGCTGCTACAGCTTCATCTACCATAACTTTGCCGTAGCCAAGTCCTGCGATCTCCTCGTTTGCTGCCGGAATCTTGTCTGCCAGGTCACCTGCGTCGAAGCTTGCTGCGTCCGGGAATACGGTACGGTAAGCTGCCTCTTTTGCTGCCAGGTTTGCTGCATCGATCGGAGCTTTTGTCATTTCATAAACGCCGCCCAGTAATGCGCCGGCTACCAGGGTAATGCCGCACAGAACGAAGGCATCTTTCATAAATCCACCTTTACTCATGCCTTTTTGCCCTCCTTTCCAAATGCTACCGGAAGGGTATAGCGCTCAATCAGCGGAACCAGCAGGTTGCTGATGATGATTGCATAGGAAACACCCTCTGCAGAACCACCAAACAGACGGAATGTTCCGGTCAGCACGCCAAGCAGAATACCGAATACGATCTGTCCCTTCGGGGTGATCGGGCTGGTTACATAGTCGGTTGCCATGAAGAATGCACCGAAGATCAGTCCGCCGCCGCAGATGTGAGCCAGAACAAAGTTCAGATCCTGTCTGCCGAAGATGAATACGAATACTGCAACCGTTGCGATATAGGTTAACGGAATGCGCAGGGAAATTACTTTCTTAAATACCAGGTAAGCAGCACCGATTAACAGGGCTACTACAGAAACCTCACCGATGGTTCCCGGGATCTTACCGATGAACATAGCCATAAGGTCTACGCCAAGGTTAGACTCGCCAGCCTTCCATGCAGTCTTCATCACGTTCAGAGGAGTAGCGGTGGTTACGCCATCCAGGGTGAAGGAAGACATCTTGCCTGCGAAGGAAATAAGCAGGAAGCATCTTGCTGCCAGTGCCGGGTTCATGAAGTTCTGACCCAGACCACCGTAGATCTGTTTCACGATCACGATCGCAAATACGCCGCCGAGCATCGGGATCCATAACGGAATTTCAGACGGGCAGTTCAGTGCAAGGATCATACCGGTTACAACGGCACTGAAATCGCTGATGGTAATTGTTTTCTTGGTTACTTTTTCAAATACGTACTCACTCAGTACGCATGCAAATACAGTCGCAATGATCACGAGCAGAGCATGCAGGCCGAACTGGAATACACCGAAAGCGGTGGCCGGCAGCATGGCAATTGCCACGTCCATCATGATGCTGCGGGTAGTTTCCTCGCTCCGCACATGCGGGGATGAGGATACGTTAAATAATTTAGCCATGGTTTACTTTCCCCCCTGTGCTTTTTTTCTGCGGTTGGCTGCAACCGTTTTTCTCATTTCCTTGAAAGCCTGGGTCAGAGGACGTTTTGCCGGACATACGAAGGTACAGCTTCCGCACTCCATACACTCCATACCGTTGAGTTTCTCAAAGGTATCGCAGTCGCCCTTTAATGCTGCTTTCATCATCATAACCGGAACAATATGGCTCGGGCATGCGCTTACGCACTTACCGCAGCGGATACACGGAGTCTCCACGTTTGCTGCCACCTGGTCCTTGGTCATGCACAGGACAGAACCGTTGGTCTTGATGACCGGAACGTCTAAGTCGAACATAGCAAAGCCCATCATAGGACCACCGGAAATGACTTTCTCCGGCTCGGTCTTGAATCCGCCTGCTGCCTCGATCAGTTCCTGGGTGTTGGTTCCGATCTTAATACGGAAGTTTCTCGGATCTGCGATCGCATCGCCGGTTACAGTGAATACACGCTCGATCAGAGGAGTAGTCTTGCATACTGCATCGTAAATAGCAATCACAGTAGCAATGTTGTCCACGATGCAGCCTGCATCTGCAGGAAGCATGGAGGAGTTTACTTTTCTGCCGGTGATTGCGTAGATTAAGGAACGCTCACCACCCTGCGGGTACTTGGTCAGAAGCTCGCATACCTCGATACGCGGCTCGTCTTTTACTAACTCTTTCAGCTTTTTGATTGCTTCCGGCTTGTTGTTCTCAATGCCGATCACGCCCTTTGCCTTGTCAAACAGCTGAAGGATAACTTTCAGACCGCCGATGATTTTTTCCGGATCCTCCATCATGCAGCGATAGTCAGAAGTCAGATACGGCTCACACTCTGCACCATTGATGAGAATGTACTCGATTGCATCTTCGTTCTTCGGAGACAGCTTTACGTTGGTCGGGAAACCAGCGCCGCCCATACCTACGATACCAGCTGCTTTTACGATATCGCGGATTTCCTGCTTGGACAGGGTGGACGGGTCACGGTCTGCGCCCATGCCTTCTACTGCCTCATACAGTCCATCATTTTCCACTACAACGGAATTTACCATGCCGCCGCTGGCAACACGTCTCGGCTCTACAGCCTTAACAGTACCGGATACGGAGCAGATGACATTTGCAGAAATGAATCCGCCTGCTTCACCGATGATCTGACCAGCCAGGACTCTGTCGCCCTTCTTTACCAGCGGGTTCGCCGGTGCGCCGATTCCCTGGGACATCGGGAATACCAGATCTCCCTTCGGCATCAGGACCTGTACCGGCTTGCTCTCGGACAGTTCTTTACCCTCGTAAGGATGAACGCCGCCTTTAAATGTAGCCAATCCCATTTTCCTTTACCCTCTTTCTATACATTTTCAACTTGCTATCGACAAAATCTCTCGTTTTGCCATCATGGTCAGTATAACATAATTCGCGGTTTACGACAATCAAAAATTACATATTGTATACAATATAACAATCGTTTTTTCCTTTGAAAACATGTCAGATTCACAGTTTTTGGCCGAAATTTTTGTTAATTCGCGAACGATGTTAGCAGAGTGAAACCGCCGCTTGTTTTTGTAAAAAAACATGAATATTTCGACATGTTTCCTATAGCGTTCAATAATGGGATTCTGCCGGAATCAGGCTGGAATTTGTCAGAATTCAGTTGCGTTTCGATTTGTTAATTTTTCGTCGAAGAATAGCGTGTTTTTTCTGCTTATTAGTATTTATAGTTTTTACTTATATATATTATTTGTTGTGCTTATAAGTGCACACTTATCTCCCATACAGTCCCAGCATTATGATTCCTTGCACGTTCTGGATTTTTCACAGCCCCTGGTTCCTTCAGACTGCCTCTTTTCAGACCGGCTCCTTACTTTTTCACGCTTCCACAAAAAATTTCAAACTTTTTTCCTGACCATGCAATAAAACAACGATCTTTTGCATTAACCTTATGAACGGATGAAAAGAGTCCTGTTCTGTAAAAGAAAACAAGGCAAAACCAATCACAAATCAAACTATTTACGAAATCCTTTGATGCATTACACTCTATCACACCCGCTGCGTTTTCTTTTCCGGACATGGCTATTTTCAAAAAACCTTAAAAATTAGGGTTGCAACCAACGAAAAACGCGTCACTGGCGCGTTTTTTGTATGCCAGGCAAAAAGAAAGCGCCCCACCGGTGTTTTGTCCACCGGTGAGGCGTTTTCTTTTTTATTTATTTAAAAAGTCCTTTTTTCTTATGCTTCGTCTCAGCCGGAACTTCCCCGTGCATCACGGCATCGAAGTTCTTCAGTGCCTCTCTCTGAGCCTCGGTTAAGCGCTCCGGTACCTGTACCACCAGGGTAACATAATGGTCACCGCGGAGGTTGCGGTTACGTAAGGACGGTACACCCTTGCCCTTTAAGCGGACACGGGTATCGGTCTGGGTTCCTGCCTTGACCTCGTACTCTACCTCGCCATCTACCGTCTTGATGCGGATCGGACCGCCCAGTGCTGCTGTTGCGAAGGAGATTGGTACGGTGGAGAAGATGTTGACATCCTGACGCTTGAATACCGGATGCTGGGATACTACTGCCTCAACTAAGAGGTCTCCTCTCTCGCCGCCGTTTACGCCAGGCTCACCGCCGCCTGCGCAGCGTACACTCTGCCCGTTGTCGATACCGGCCGGAATGGTAACTTTGAATTTCTTCTTTTTGGTGATATAACCAGTGCCATAGCAGTCAGAGCATTTCTCTTTGATGACTTTGCCCTTGCCGCCGCAGTCCGGACAGGTCTGGACATTCTGTACCTGACCGAAGAAGGACTGCTGGGTGTAGATGATCTTACCTTTACCGCCGCACTTCTTGCAGGTTTCCGGTGAAGTACCAGGCTTTGCGCCGGTACCGTGGCAGGTTGCACACTCTTCTTTATAGTTGATCTCAATTTCCTTCTCACAGCCAAACACTGCCTCCTCGAAGGTAATGCGAACTGCTGCCCTTACATTGGCACCGCGCATCGGACCGTTATACTGGCTGCCGCCGCGGCTTCTTCCGCCGCCGAAGATATCTCCGAAGATATCTCCGAAGATGTCTCCCATGTCGGCTCCGTTGAAATCGAAACCACCGAATCCGCCGGCACCGCCGCCTGCGCCGCCCTCGAATGCAGCATGACCGAACTGGTCATACTTTCTTCTCTTCTCCGGGTCACTTAACACGCTGTATGCCTCAGATGCTTCCTTGAACTTACGCTCGGCCTCGGCATCACCCGGATTTGCATCCGGGTGATACTTTTTTGCAAGGACACGATATGCTTTCTTTAATGCGGCCTCGTCGGCGTTCTTCGGAACGCCGAGGACCTCGTAATAATCTCTCTTAGTCTCTGCCATGACGCACTATCCTTTTATTATACTTCTTTGAAGTCACCGTCGATGACATCGTCGTTGTTTGCGCCTGCGTTGCCGCCTGCTGCGCCAGCTGCACCCTGTGCACCTGCTGCGCCCTGTGCGTTTGCGGCACCCTGGGCTGCCTCATAAACCTTGCTGAACAATGCCTGTGCGCTGTTCATCAGTTTCTCTTTGCCAGCCTTGATGTCCTCAACCTGAGCATCGGTCATGTTGTCGATCGGAGCACGGTTGATCGCTTCCTTCAGGGCATTTAAGTCAGCCTCTACAGCAGCCTTGTCGTTTGCGTCGATCTTATCGCCAACCTCGCTTAATGCCTTCTCGGTCTGGAATACCATAGCATCTGCGTCGTTTCTTGCATCGATTGCTTCTTTTCTCTTCTTATCCTGAGCCTCGAACTCAGCAGCCTCTTTGACTGCCTTATCGATATCAGCCTCAGACATGTTGGAACCGGAAGTAATGGTGATGTGCTGCTCTTTGCCGGTACCAAGATCCTTAGCGGATACATTTACGATACCGTTTGCATCGATATCGAAGGTAACCTCGATCTGCGGAACACCTCTTCTTGCCGGAAGGATGCCATCCAGACGGAACTGGCCCAGAGTCTTGTTGTCACGTGCGAACTCACGCTCACCCTGTACAACGTGGATATCTACTGCTTCCTGGTTATCAGCCGCGGTAGAGAAAATCTGGCTCTTCTTGGTCGGGATGGTGGTGTTTCTCTCGATCAGTCTGGTAGCGATACCGCCCATGGTCTCGATGGACAAAGACAGCGGAGTTACATCCAGAAGAAGGATATCACCTGCGCCTGCATCGCCTGCAAGCTTACCACCCTGGATAGCAGCACCGATCGCTACGCACTCATCTGGGTTAAGGGATTTATTCGGCTCTTTGCCGGTCATCTGTTTTACTTTCTCCTGAGCTGCCAGCATACGGGTGGAACCGCCGACTAACAGAACCTTGCCAAGCTCAGCAGTGGTTACGCCGCCATCTTTTAATGCATTCTGTACCGGGATTGCGGTTCTCTCGATGAGGTCGTGGGTCAACTCGTCGAATTTTGCTCTGGTTAAGTTCATATCCAGATGCTTCGGGCCCTCTGCGGTTGCAGTGATGAACGGCAGGTTGATGTTGGTGGTGGTTGCGGTAGAAAGCTCTTTCTTTGCTTTCTCAGCAGCCTCTTTCAGTCTCTGCATCGCCATCTTATCGCCAGACAGGTCTACGCCCTCAGCCTTCTTGAACTCGTCAACCAGCCACTGGGTAATACGGTTATCGAAATCATCGCCGCCTAAGTGGGTATCGCCGTTGGTGGAAAGAACTTCGATAACGCCGTCACCGATCTCGATGAGGGATACATCGAAGGTACCGCCGCCTAAGTCGTATACCATGATCTTCTGCTCATTCTCGTTGTCCAGGCCATATGCCAGTGCAGCTGCGGTCGGCTCGTTGATGATACGCTTTACATCCAGGCCTGCGATCTTACCAGCATCCTTGGTTGCCTGACGCTGTGCATCGTTGAAATATGCCGGAACGGTGATAACTGCCTCGGTTACGCTCTCACCCAGATAAGCCTCTGCATCTGCTTTTAACTTCTGCAGGATCATAGCGGAGATTTCCTGAGGAGTATAGCTCTTACCGTCGATAGTTACTTTATAGTCGGTACCCATATGTCTCTTGATGGAAGCGATGGTTCTGTCTGCGTTGGTAACAGCCTGACGCTTTGCCGGCTCGCCGACCAGACGCTCACCGGTCTTGGTAAATGCTACAACAGACGGTGTGGTTCTGGAACCTTCCTGGTTCGGGATAACTACCGGTTTACCACCCTCCATAACTGCTACACAGCTGTTTGTGGTTCCTAAGTCAATACCAATAATCTTACTCATAGTGATTTCCTCCTAATCTATACTGAAACAAAATTTTGTTAATACGCTTTGTTACGCACAGCCAGTTTAGTTTGCTACCTGGACCATGCTGTGACGTACCACGCTGCCGCGGTACTTGTAACCCTTCTGCAGCTCCATGGCGATCTCATTCTCGCCATACTTCTCGTCCTCCACATGCATCACTGCGTTGTGTAAGTTCGGGTCGAACTGCTGGCCTACTGCCTCGATCGTTTCCACTCCGGCATCTTCCAGGGTTTTTACGAACTGCTTGTAGATCTTTTCAATGCCTTCGGCGAAGGAAGAACCCTTCTCATCCTCCGGCACGGCTGCCAGGCCCCGCTCGAAGTTGTCGAGCACCGGAAGGATCTTCTCGATGATGTCCTTCGCTCCGACCTCGTACATGGCTGCCTTTTCTTTTTCCGTACGCTTACGGAAGTTATCGAATTCAGCCATCTGCCGTTTTAAGCGGTCCTGCAGGTCCTCGATCTGGGCATCCTTTGGATCCTTCTTTGCTGCTTTGGCATCCTTCTCATCTTCTTTTGCGTCGTTGTTTTCTTTGGTCTCGGTTTCCTTCTCTGCAGTTTTGTTTTCCTCTGTTCCTGCGGAAGTTTCGCCGTTATCTGTTTCGGCGTGCTCAGCTTCGAGGTTTTCGTTCTCCGCCGCTGCCGCGCCCTGCTTCATTTCTTTCTCTGTCTGGCTCATGGTGATTCACCTTTCTTTATGATCATCCGCTGCCGTCCTGGCAACTCTAATTTTCTTCGTTTTTAAATGTGGCATCCAGCTGCTTCATCAGATGCTTCAGCGTGCTGAGTACCTTTTCGTAATCCATCCGTTTCGGTCCGATGATACCGATGGTACCGCGGATTCCTTCGCCCAGTTCATAGTTGGCAGTGACCACGCTGCAGTCCTTCATGGTCTGGAGCGGTGTCTCATCTCCGATATAAACCTGGATTCCATTGTTGTCCTCGGATTCATTTACATCTGTGATCAGCTCCTGAAGCTTATCTTTCTGTTCCAGGGTACTGATCAGCTGGCTTGCTTTCTCGCCGTCGCTCAGTTCCGGATACTTGAAGATGTTGGTCGCGCCGCTGGTGTAGATCTGAAGGTCTTCCTCGTCGGCCCGGATGGCTCCCGCCACTTCATTCAGCACCAGATCGATGATCTGGCTATGGGCACCGGCCTGCTGTTTGAGCTTCGTGATCACATCTAAATTGATCTGCTCAATGGTGAGACCGTTCAGCGCGCTGTTCAGCAGAATGTTTAAGTTCAGGATTTCCTCCTGGCTGACCGGCTCCGGAATGTCCACCATGGCGTTCTTGATGAGGTTTCCTTCCACCACGATGACCACCAGCAGCTTGTTTTCTTCCATCTGGGAAAGCTGGATGAATTTCAGTTTGTTCTGATGGTACTGCGGTCCGCTGATCATGGCAGCGTAGTTGGTGTTGTTGGCAAGGAGCTGTGCCAGCTTCTTTAATACCAGTTCCACCCGGTCAACCCGCTTGATCATCAGACTCTTGACTTCGGTAACCTCCTGCTCCTTCTCCTGCATGATCTGGTCTACATAGAAGCGGTAGCCTTTATCGGAAGGAATACGCCCTGCCGAGGTGTGCGGCTGCTGAATGTACCCCATCTCCTCCAGGTCCGACATCTCGTTCCGGATGGTTGCGGAACTTAATTTCAGATCCGTGTATTTGGAAATGGTTCTGGAACCTACCGGCTCACCTGTTTCCAGATAAGTTTTGATGATGGCTTTTAATATCGTAACCTTACGATCATCCAGTTCCATTCTGCCGCCTCCTTTTCTTTATTAGCACTCGCCATTAAGGAGTGCTAACATTCTGTGATTAATATACTTTACCCTATGTCGTTTGTCAAGAGGTTTGGCGAAAAAAACTATGTTTTTTCTGTGATTTTTAGGGATAGTTCGTTTTTTCCTTGACAAATCAAAAAAATCATGTAAAATAGGGTCTTATCGTTCATATATTACAAATTTGTTACATATATTTATTTTGTGTGAATCAAATATTTCTTTTTTACGCATAACAGACTTTGCAGCCTAAGCTGCAGAAATACCAAATAAGATACAGGCAAAAACAAGCACGCCTGCACCCTGCGACCGAGATCGTCACTGTAACAAATTTGGAAAAAGGAAGGATTGATCTTATGTTAATGAACAAAAAATTTTTTGTAACACTACTGACTACTGCACTGTTTCTCATAAGCGGCACTTTCACTGCCCTGGCATCGGACTTAGATGGCTCCTTCGATGATTTTGAAGGAAATACCATTGTCGGCTGGGGCTGGGACTCCACGCAGCCAAACACTGCAGTTCCGGTCACTGTTACCATCACCAATAAAGAAACCGGCGAGCAGGTAAAGAGCTTCCACCAGACCGCCATCACCTACCGCTCCGATCTGGAGGAAAACGGAGTCGGAAACGGGCGCCACGGCTTCCGCATTGCCATGAACTGGGACACTCTCCCGGACGGAACCTATTTAATAGAAGGAAATGTAGACGGCAAAGCACTCTCCAACCCCAAAACCTATACTAAGGGGGAAGTTGCAAAGAATAATAAAGAAGAAAGCAATGCTTCCGGCGATGCCCATGACCATGAGCACACTGCAATCGGCTTAAAATCCCTTGGTTTCTTCCGCACCACCGGCTACTGCCCGTGCAAACAGTGCTCAGAAGGCTGGGGACGCCGCACCAGCACCGGCTCCATTGCAAAATCCAGCCACACCATCGCCGTAGACCCGCGCATCATTCCTTACGGAAGCAAGGTTATGATAGGCGGAGTCATCTACACCGCAGAGGACCGCGGAGGCGGTGTCAAAGGAAACCACGTCGATATCTTCTTCGACACCCACGCACAGACCCGCCAGCACGGAAAGCAGACGCAGGAAGTGTTCCTGGTGCTCGGATAAAATATAACAATATCACACAGTAACGAACGAGGGCCGAAAGGTTTCGTCCCCGCCAT
>OHMN01000306.1_pt1 | contig 48583 bp, 36 predicted proteins | sample 1569361 | NCBI WGS metagenome assembly OHMN01 (sample SAMEA3541508, study PRJEB24748) | human gut metagenome | biome: human gut; feature: human-associated habitat; material: faeces | place: China | collected 2012
GTACGAGAACGATGACGTGATGAAGCCGGTATGGGGCGATGACTACTCCATCTGCTGCTGCGTATCTGCTACCCAGACCGGTAAAGAGATGCAGTTCTTCGGCGCACGTGCAAACCTGGCTAAGTGCCTGCTGTATGCTATGAACGGCGGCCGCGACATGAAGAGCAGAGAGCAGGTTGGTCCGGAGTTAAGACCGATCACCTCCGAGTATCTTGATTACGATGAGGTCATCAGAAAATACGATGTTATGATGGACTGGCTGGCAGGTCTGTATGTAAATACCTTAAACCTGATTCAGTACATGCATGATAAATACTTTTACGAGGCAGCTGAGATGGCTCTGATCGATACCGATGTTCGCCGTACCTTCGCAACCGGTATTGCTGGTTTCTCTCACGTAGTAGACTCCTTAAGTGCGATCAAGTACGCTAAGGTAAAAGCAATCCGTGATGAGGAAGGCATGATCATGGACTTCGAGACTGAGGGTGACTTCCCGCGTTATGGTAACGACGATGACCGTGCAGATGATATCGCAGTATGGCTGTTAAAGACCTTCCTTGAGAAGTTAAAGAAACGCCACACTTACAGAAATTCCGAGGCTACTACCTCCATCCTGACCATTACCTCCAACGTAGTATATGGTAAGGCAACCGGTAACATGCCAGATGGAAGAAGAGCAGGCGAGCCGTTATCTCCTGGTGCAAACCCGTCTTACGGCGCAGAGAAGAGCGGACTTCTTGCTTCCTTAAACTCTGTTGCAAAGCTTCCGTACGAGTGGGCTCTGGATGGTATCTCCAATACCCAGACCATCAATCCGGACGCACTGGGTCACGACGCTCAGGAGCGTATCGACAACCTGGTACAGGTTATGGACGGCTACTTCGATCAGGGCGCTCATCACTTAAACGTAAACGTATTTGGTACCGAGAAGCTGATCGACGCTATGGAGCATCCGGAGAAAGAGGAGTATGCAAACTTCACCATCCGTGTATCCGGCTATGCTGTTAAGTTCATCGACTTAACCAGAGAGCAGCAGATGGATGTAATCTCCAGAACCTGCCACGCAAGCATGTAATTTACGGACGGAAGTCTGATAAAAAACACTCCGGGGGGAACGAAAATTTCCTTATACCGGAGTGTTTTTACTTTTCGGGAGATACTATAATCATAGAAACAATACAGGAGGAGAGTTCATGGAAGAGAACAAAGCACTTGTGGGTCATGTGCATTCCCTGGAGACCTTTGGTCTGGTAGACGGACCGGGTGTCCGCACCGTGGTATTTTTGCAGGGCTGCAGAATGCGCTGCCGTTACTGCCATAACCCGGAGACCTGGAGTATGTCCGGCGGCGAAGAATGGACCGCAAAGGATCTGTTCAACCGGGTGTACCGCTACCGTACGTACTGGAAAAATAACGGCGGTATTACCGTGAGCGGCGGAGAACCGCTTTTGCAGATCGACTTTCTGCTGGAATTTTTTAAGCTGGCGAAGGCAAAAGGCATTCACACGACACTGGATACGGCAGGAAATCCGTTTACCAGGGAAGAGCCGTTCTTCGGTAAGTTCCGGAAATTAATGGAACTGACGGATCTGGTCATGCTGGATTTTAAAGAGATGGATGGCGTGCGCCATAAAGAACTGACAGGTGTTGCGAATGACAACATTCTGGATCTGGCAAGGTATCTTTCCGACACCGGAAAAGATATGTGGATCCGCCATGTGCTGGTACCTGGGCTCACCGACCAGGAAGATGATCTTAAGGCTATGCGAGGTATGCTTGATGAATTAAAGACCGTGAAAAAGGTAGAAATCCTGCCGTATCACAGTCTGGGACTGTTCAAGTGGCAGAATCTGGGAATTCCGTACACGCTGGAAGGTGTACCGGCTCCGACGAAGGAAGAAGTGGAGCGGGCCGAGAAGATTCTGGGAATCAGGAAAGCAGATTAAACTGGTAATCTTATTTAAATGAAAAATAACATATGGGATGAGGTTCAGCTGCGATCATGTATCACAGTGGACTTCATCCCATATTTGATTTAGATCTCCATTTTACTTAAGGCCGATTCATCTGCCACAATCGTGACATCATTATGCAGCTGCAGAATGGATGCCGGTACCTGCGGAGTGATAGGTCCGCAGATGGTGGCTTTTAATGCATCGGCTTTGTCTTCGCCGCTGACTACCACCAGAATCTTCCTGGCCTTCATGATGCTTCCGATGCCCATGGTGTAGGCCTGTCTCGGAACATCATCTTCAGACTCGAAGAAGCGCTTGTTGGCATCAATGGTGCTTTCGGTCAGGTTGACGCAGTGGGTTTCGCGGGCGAAGGAGTCTGCCGGTTCGTTGAAACCGATGTGGCCGTTGCGGCCAAGTCCGAGAAGCTGTAAGTCTATGCCGCCGGACTGACGGATGATTTCTTCATATGCCGCGCAGGCTTTTTCCGGGTCCGGTTCCAGACCGTTAGGCACGAATGTGCGGGTTTTATCAATGTTGACATGGTCGAACAGGTTGGTGTTCATAAAATAGCGGTAGCTTTGCGGGTTTTCCGGACTTAAGCCTTTGTACTCGTCCAGATTGATACTGCTAACCCGGGCAAAATCCAGATCGCCCTTGTTGTACCACTCGATAAGCTGTTTGTAGGTGCCGGTCGGGGAAGAACCGGTGGCCAGACCTAATACACAGTGAGGTTTCATGATAACCTGTGCGGAGATGATGTTGGCCGCTTTGCGGCTCATGTCCTGATAGTTTTTTGCTTTGCAGATGTTCATAGTAAGTAATACCCCCTTATTCATTATAAAATACCCCTTCCACCTTAAGTATATCGGTTTTTTGCGGAAATACAATAGAAAAAACAGTTCAGCAAAAACTATTGTAATTCTGCGCAGAGTCAACTATACTACGCCCATAGGGGGTGCATACGCATGATCATTAAAAATGTAAAGATTTACACAGAAGAACAGAAATTTGTACCTGGCGAAATCGTGGTTCTGGGAGACCGGATTACAGAGGTGCGTGCAGATGGGAAGAAGACACAGACTGCCGCAGAAGCTCTGGAAACGGAGCCTTCAGTAAACGGATCTTCGGAAGATGAAGAAGCGGAAGAGGTCGTGGTGGACGGGGAAGGCGCTTACGCCATTCCGGGTCTTATTGACCTGCATTTCCATGGATGCGTGGGGGCAGATGTCTGCGATGGAACACCGGAGACGCTGAAAAAGATTGCACAGTATGAGGCATCTGTTGGAGTTACAGCCATTGCTCCGGCTACCATGACGCTGCCGGTGGAGGAGCTGGAGCAGATATTGCAGAATGCAGCGGCTTATAAGCGGGCGCAGGACGAACACAGGGCGGCGAATGCGGCAGCAGGTCAGAGTGTGCAGAAGGCAGAACAGGGAGCAGACGGGATGCCAGAAGGAAAATTGGAATTTCCGGAGGCAGATCTTCTCGGCCTGAATATGGAAGGCCCGTTCATCAGCCCGGTCAAGAAGGGTGCGCAGGATGAGAAAAACATTGTTCCCTGCAACGTGGAAATTGCAAAACGTTTCCTGAAAGCATCCGAAGGTCTGGTGAAATTTATTGGCATTGCGCCGGAGGAGAGCAGCGAGGCAGTTGCCTTTATTCAGGAAATGAAAGATTCCGTGGATATTTCCCTGGCGCACACCAATGCAGATTATGATACGGCCATGGCAGCCTTTGCGGCCGGGGCAAACCATGCAGTGCATCTGTACAATGCAATGCCGGCCTTTACCCATCGGGCACCGGGAGTCATCGGTGCGGTGGCAGACAGCAGGCATGTAATGGTGGAACTGATCTGTGATAATGTACACATTCATCCGGCGGTGGTGCGGGCTACCTTTGCCATGATGGGAGCGGACCGGATGATCCTCATCAGTGACAGCATGCGAGCCACCGGAATGCCGGACGGTACTTACACGCTGGGCGGCCTGGATGTCAGCGTGAACGGAAACCGGGCAACCCTGGTGGATGGCGGTGCACTGGCCGGTTCCGTGACCAATCTGATGGACTGCATGCGCACGGTAGTGAAGGTTATGAAGATCCCGCTGGAAACGGCAGTGGCCTGCGCAACAGCCAACCCGGCCCGGTGCCTGGGTGTGTATGACACCTACGGTTCTATTTCGGAAGGGAAAAAAGCAGATATCGTACTGCTGGATGAAGACCTGGAATTGAAAATGGTGATCAAGGACGGTCAACTGCCATTTCTTTAAAATACCGCCACAGTGTAAGGTATTTCAAGGTGGATGGAGCACGGGAAAATTTTGCAGTGCGCGCCGCGTATTAAAAAATTAAAAATGACAAGATGCAAAAAAGAACCTCGCCTGATAGATATATTTCCATCGGGCAAGGTTCTTTTTTGTTTCATGATAAAGCAATATTTTATTTCCAGATCATATTTAAGATCAGCAGCTCAACGATACCGACACCTGTCATGATGAAGGATACGGCTGTCTTACAGCGAAGCTGGTCTTTGATCTCGGTCAGACCGAACATACCGTTGAACACCCAGAAACCACTGTCGTTGAAGTAGCTGAATGCGATCGCGCCGATACAGGAAGCCTGTGCCAGCAGAACCGGATTTAAGCCCAGGGTGGTGATGAGCGGAGCAGTCAGGGAGGCTGCGGTGGTGATCGCTACGGTTGCGGAACCAAGTGCAAGACGCATCAGGGCACCGATCAGAACCGGGATCAGGATAGCTGGGATCGGCCAAGAAACTACGGTTGCGCCGAGTACATCGCCGATACCGCTGACTTTGATGATATTTCCGAGGGAACCGCCTGCACCGGTGATCAGCATGATCATACCGGTATCCTTGATGCTGTCGCCCATGATGCTCATGAGCTCATCCTTCGGGATGTCTTTGCCAAGGCCGTAAACAGCCAGGGTGGTTCCGAGTGCAAGTGCTACGATCGGGGAACCAAGCAGGGTGATGATGCTGTAAACGAAGCTTTCTTTGTCAACGCCTACGAAGTCGCATACGGTCTTGCTCAGGATGAGAACAAGCGGGATCAGGATCGGAGCAAGGGACTCGCCCAGGCCCGGAAGCTCTTTGTTACCCATGATCTCATCTAACTGATCCATGGTCTTTAAGTACTCTTTCTTGAACTCTTTGCGGTCATAAGTACCATCTTCACGCGGGATCTGGTAGATTTTTTTGCCGATCCAGTTTGCGTAGAGCAGAGCTGCGATGAGGATCGGAACAGACATCAGCGCACCGGTGATGATCATCTGGCCAACGTCAACGCCCATCATACCGGCAGCGGTTAACGGACCCGGAGTCGGCGGAACCATTACGTGGGTACACTGCAGACCGCAGGCAAGTGCCAGAGCCAGAGCAATAACAGATTTACCGGTCACGCGGGACATTGCCTTACATAACGGGGCAAAGATTACGATCGCGGAATCTGCGAAAACCGGGATAGATACCAGCCATCCGGTGATACCAAGGGCAAGCTCCTCTTTACCGCTGCCGATCTTTTTGATGAAAGAAAAGGCCATACGCTCTGCAGCGCCGGTTTTCTCGAGGATACCGCCCATCATAACGCCGAGGCCGATGATGATACCGGTACTTTTTAAAGTGTTTCCGAAGCCATCCTGAATTGCAGTGATCGCATCGGATGGGGACATTTTGCCGATCAGGCCTGTGATCAGTGCAGCAAGCAGCAGCGCGATGAAAGTGTGGGTTCTGGTCTTCATAACCAGAATGATCATGATCGCGATGCCTAAGAACAGGCCAAGCAGCATCTGGGTTTCATGTGACATATTCATACCTCTTTCTGTAATGTGCTGTTACCGTTTTGGCGTTGCCTAACAGTAACAAGTTTGCTCACTTTTTTGTCCCTGTCTGTTCCAGAAGACCAGGAAAAATTTTCCAGCAGAAACATGGTTTTAGGAACCAGGGCTTTTATCGCACCAAATAGTGGGGGATGCGGCCGCAAACCTTGTGTTGAAAGGAACTGCGGTAAGTGATAAAATAAAGACAAGAGGCATTATAACCAAATTTAATACATAAGTAAAATTAACTGTACTAAGCCATCTCTTAAAAAAATTAATAGTGTATCTTAGCTGGACTGCTTCGCAAGGCGTCTGGAACGTGCTTAATAGAGCGGTGCGGAGTTCTCCCAGTATTCCCGTGCAAGACGGATGAATTCTCTGGCACCGGAGTTTAAGTAGCCGTGCTTCTGGCAGCAGATGGCGATTTCCCACGCAGGGCGCTCCGGCAGGGAAAAGCATGCAACCCCATCGCCCAGTCCGAGGGTATAGTATCTTGGGATGATACCGCAGCACAAGGTAGACTGCACCATAGCGGCAATGCCGCCGGTGTTATTGGTCTCGAACAGGATATTGGGAACAAAGCCGGCTTTTTCGAACAGCGTGTCGCATGCAGAGCGCAGGGTGGAGGATTTATCCATCAGTACAAAGGGCTCATAGCGCAGGGCAGTCAGGTCCATGGTGGCAAGTGGCTCCCCGGGCGCAGCGGCTTTTTCTGCGAGCGGGTGGGCTGCCGGAATCATGAGTACCAGCTCTTCCTTTTTTAAAGGGTAGTAGGTATCGATCGTGCGGTCAATGGACCGGAGGGTCATAAGGCCTACATCGACCTCTCCCCTTGCGATGGCCTCCTGCTGGGCGCGTACCCGCATTTCGATCGGCCGTACATCGAGGTTTGGGTAGTTGCGGTGCAGCTCGGGGTAAATGGCGGTGAACATGCGCAGGCCGCGTCCCGGAGTCAGGCCGATGGTCAGGTGGCCTTTGCGGGCACTGACAACATCGTAAATCTTGTTGTAGGTGGTGTTTTTGATCTGAAGGGCAGTTTTGGCTCCTTCGATGTAGATTTCCCCGGCCTCCGTCAGGCGCCAGTTGGCGCGGGAACGGTGGAATAACGGGGTGCCCAGTTCTTTTTCCAGCTTGAGCAGCTGCTGATTTAAAGCAGACTGGGTGATAAAAAGTTTTTCTGCGGCTTTGGTAATGTTGTTTTCTTCCGCAATCTTTAAGATATATTCAATTTGTTTGGTATCCATGTAAACCTCCTCATGCAGATACGCAGGACCGGAGTTTCTTCCATATATAGTGTAGGTTGAAATACGGTGCTTTTCTGCGGTACGCCGCGATTGTAAATAGAATCCATAAACAGATGTGGCGGTCAGGCCACAGAATTGTCATGAACCGATTATAACAGGTTTGCAGCAGAAATAAAACAAATAAAAATATTAAGAGAAACATAAAAACTATTAATTTTACTTATTTGCTTGCAGGTGCTATGATAACATCAGCAAGAGAAATAAGAACTCAATAAATTTTTCATATAATTTTAAGGAGGGTATTTCAATGAATCAGATTCCAACAATCACAAAGATGGAAGTTTTCCCGGTTGCAGGACATGACTGCATGGAGCTGAACTTAAGCGGCGCACACGCTCCGTACTTCACCCGTAACATCGTCATCCTGACCGACAGCACCGGTAACGAGGGTATCGGTGAGGTTCCTGGTGGTGAGAAGATCACTGCAGCATTAGAGCAGATCAAAGATCTCGTAATCGGCAGCAGCATCGGCGATTACAAGCAGACCTTAAACAAAATCCGTGCTTGGCTGGCAGCTAACATCAAAGACGACAAGCGTGGTCTTCAGACCTTCGACCTGCGTGTAGGCGTACATGTAGTTACCGCAGTAGAGGCTCCGCTTCTTGACTTACTTGGTAAGTTCTTAAACGTTCCGGCAGCTGCTCTGATGGGCGACGGCATCCAGCGTGAGAAGGTTCAGTTCCTTTCTTACCTCTTCTATGTAGGAGACCGCAAGAAAACTGACCTTGAGTACGAGGAAGAACCGGATGCAGATTGCGACTGGTACCGTCTGCGTCACGAGGAGGCTCTGACTCCAGAGGCTATCGTGGCACTGGCAAAGGCTACCAACGAGAAATACGGCTTCGTAGACTTCAAGTTAAAGGGCGGCGTTTTAGCTCCGAAGGAAGAGGTTAAGGCTGTAGCTGCAATCAAGGAAGCATTCCCGGAGGCACGTGTTGACCTTGACCCGAACGGCTGCTGGAGCTTAAAAGAGGCTCTGGAAGTTGCTCCGGACTTAAAGAAGGTTCTTGCTTACTGTGAGGATCCGTGTGGTGCAGAGGATGGTTTCTCCGGCCGTGAGGTTATGGCTGAGTTCAGAAAAGCAACCATGATGCCGACCGCTACCAACATGATCAACACTGACTGGCGCCAGATGTGCCACGCAATCGCTCTGCAGAGCGTAGATATCCCGTTAGCAGATCCGCACTTCTGGACCATGGAAGGTTCCGTACGTGTTGGCCAGCTGTGCAACGACTTCGGTCTGATGTGGGGCTGCCATTCCAATAACCACTTCGATATCTCCCTGGCTATGGTTGTACAGTGTGCAGCTGCAATCCCGGGCAAGATGAACGGTATTGATACCCACTGGATCTGGCAGGAGGGCCGTGAGCGCCTGACCAAAGAGCCGATGCAGATCGTTGGCGGTTGCATCGACCTGCCGAAGAAGCCGGGTCTTGGTGTAGAGGTTGACCGTGACCAGGTTATGAAGGCTCATCAGCTGTACATGGATAAGTGCTACGGTAAGGGCGCTCGTAACGACGCTGTTGGTATGCAGTACTTAATCCCGGGCTGGACCTTCGATAACAAGAAACCGTGTCTGGTTCGCTAATCAAGCGCAAACATTCAATAGAAGTTTTAATAAAAAGAAATGCCAGATTCCGGCAAATCGCCGGAACCTGGCGTTTTTTGCTTCAGTGCATATCGTGATTGACGGTGGACATTTTGCGGCAGTTACCAGATTGCATTTATGTTTCCCAGTATTTCTTGCATAACTCCAGAAAATATTCCTCTGCATGGCTTAAGTAGGCATCTTTTCTGCAGCACATGGTAACTTCCCAACTGGGACGCTCCTCCAGGCGGAAATAGCGGATTCCTGGATCTGGTTTGGCGAATACTTCCGGAAGCAGTGCGCACCCTACCTCGGCCAGTACCATGCGGTATTTGCTGACGTTGCTGCTGGTGGAAAAGAGCACCTGTGGCTGGAATTTAGCCTGGGAAAACAGTGCTTCCTCCAGTTGATACATGGTAGAGCGGCGTGCAATGAGGATGAAGGAATCCTGTGCAAAGCGGGAAAGACTAATCTGGGGCGCAAGGGCTGCTTCACTGCTTCCGCTTTGCGCAAGTGGGTGCGAGGTTGGAATGGCCAGAAAGATTTCTTCCTCTTTCATAAGGAAATACTGGTTAGCATCCTTCTGGGCCTGGACCAGGGTGATGAGGCCCAGATCGAGTTCTCCCCGTGTGATCAGATTCTGCATGGTGCGGACATTACATTCTACGGGCTCAATGCGGATGTCCGGAAATTTCCGGTGAAACTCCGGGTAGATGGCTGTAAACATGTTGACACCGCGCTCCGGGATGAGCCCCAGGGTGATGCGGCGGCTGCCGCTTTCTTTTAAATCTTGAATCTGGCTGTAGGCATCTTTCTTTAAATTCAGGATCTGTCTGGCGGTCCGCACATAGATTTCCCCGGCCGGAGTCAGCTGCCAGTCGGAGCGGTTTCGGACAAACAGGGCGATGCCGAGTTCGTTTTCCAGCTTTTGCAGCTGCTGGTTTAAGGCAGACTGCGTGACAAAAAGCTTTTCGGCAGCTTTGGTGATGCTGTGTTCTTCGCTGATCTGAATGATATATTCTAGTTGTCTAGTATCCAAGATCATATTTCCTTTCCTATAATAAAAATACAGGCTGCGCAGAAATCTGGCGCAGGTCCCCAGGTGATGTTATACGGAATTATCAATGTTAGAAAAACTAATATAAGTATTATTTATATAAATTTGACTGACATACGTGCTTATTATACAATGTGATTATCAATAAGACAAGCTGTGCTGGAAAGGCAGCGCAGTTGGAACAGCGAGAATCCCGGGGCAGCGGTGAGTGCAGTGGGATTTTTGCAGGAACGAAGTGAGAAAGTGAGGATGGATCAGTATGATGTCCTATGATGTGATCGTAATCGGCGCGGGAGTTGTCGGTTCGGCTGTGGCACGTGAGTTATCACGCTATCAGTTAAACGCGGCAGTGCTGGAGAAGGAGCTGGATGTGGCATGCGGAAACAGCAGCCGCAACACCGGTATGCTCCACGCAGGATTTACCTACAAACCAGGCAGCTTAAAGGCAGAGTGTGCGGTGGAAGGAAACCAGGAGTTTGACCAGGTGGCTAAGGAGCTGGGTGTTCCGTTCAAGCGGACCGGAAAACTGGTTGTCGGCTTTACCGACCATGACCGCGAGAATATCTTAAAGTACAAAGCGATTGGTGAGCAGAATGGTGTCAAGGGCATGCGCATGATCGACAAGGACGAGATCAACCGCATCGATCCGAACGCAGGCGGTGAGTTTGCCATGTATGTGCCGTCTTCCGGTATCCTCGATCCGATGCAGTACACCATCGGTCTGGCTGAGAATGCATGCCAGAACGGTGTGAAATTCCATTTTGGACAGAAGGTAACCGGCATCACGAGAGATGAGGCAAAGGATGTCTGGATAGTAACGACTGAGACCGACACCTTTGAGACGAAGTGGGTCATCAACTGCGCCGGTATGTACGCATCTGAGATCTCTGAGATGCTGGGTTACCCGAATTACCCGGTAAAGGGCTTTAAGGGTGAGTATTATGTGCTGGATAAAAAGGCAGGAAAGTTCCTTTCCATCCCGGTTTACCCGGCGCCGAATGACAAGGGCGGTTTCTCCACCCACGCAACCCCAACGGTTGACGGAAACGTGCTGGTAGGACCGGACTCCTATGTGACAGAAGGCCGCGAGGACTATGTGGTGACCAAGGAGCATATGGACGGACTGTTCCGTGACGGAAGCAAGATGTTCAAACAGATGAAGCGCGAATACTTTATCCGCAATTTTGCCGGTATCCGCTGGAAACGTTACAATCCGGAGACTGGCGAGATCCTGGATTTCCTGTTAGAGTCCGATGATACGCATCCGCATACCGTAAACCTGGTTGGCATTGAGTCTCCGGGTGTGACCTGCGCATTGCCGTTAGCAAGACGTGCAGTAGCACTGTTAGTTCAGAAGGAGCAGCCGCAGAAGAACGAAAGCTTTAACCCGGTACGTCCGGTGAAGAAGCGCTTCCACGAGATGAGCCATGAAGAGCAGCAGCAGGCAATCAAAGAGAATCCGCTGTACGGCGAGGTGGTCTGCCGCTGTGAGACCGTGACAAAGGCTGAGATCCTGGATGCGATCCGCAATCCTCTTGGTGTCTGCACGGTAACCGGCATCAAGAACCGCACCCGCGCGACCATGGGACGCTGCCAGGGCGGCTACTGCGAGACCCGCATTACCGAGATGATTGAGCAGGAGAAGCATCTTGCTCCGGAAGAGGTACGCTATTCCAAACGTGATTCTTATATTTTCACAGGAAAGGTCAGGGACGTAAAATGAGAAATGTAGATGTAGTAATTATCGGCGGCGGCCCGGCTGGCCTTGCGGCAGCCCTGGAGCTTTGGAAAAAGGGTATTCATGATATTTTGATCTTAGAGCGGGAAAAGGGACTGGGCGGAATCCTGCGCCAGTGTATCCACGATGGTTTTGGTCTGACCCGTTTCGGCGAGACCTTGAGCGGACCGGAATATGCTTCCCGCTTTGCAAATCAGGTGAAAGAGCTGGGCATTCCGTACATGACAGATACCACAGTCCTGGAGCTGACACCGGACAAGCAGGTGTTCGCGGCATCTCCGGAGGGACTTTTGGAGATCCAGGCGAAAGCTGTGATCCTGGCTATGGGCTGCAGAGAGCGCACCCGCGGCGCCATCAGCACACCGGGTACCCGTCCGGCTGGCGTGTATACAGCAGGTGTGGCACAGGCTTACATCAACTTAAAGAACCGCATGCCGGGTAAAAATGTCGTGATCCTCGGATCTGGCGATATCGGCATGATCATGGCGAGACGTATGACCCTGGAGGGAGCGAAGGTACTTGGCGTATTTGAGATCCAGCCTTATGCGAGCGGACTTCCGAGAAACATTGAGCAGTGCTTAAACGACTATAACATTCCGCTGCACTTAAGCCACTCCGTAACCGAGATCCGCGGTGTGGATCGCCTGGAGAGCGTTGTGATCTCCGAAGTGGATGACAAGCTGCAGCCGATTCCGGGAACCGAGAAGGAGTATCCGTGCGATACCCTGATCCTTTCTGTCGGACTGATCCCAGAGAACGAGCTGACCTGGATGGCTGGCGCGAAAGAAGACCTGGGCACCAAAGGCGCATCCGTTGACGAGAACTTCCAGACCACCGTTCCTGGTGTGTTTGCAGCAGGAAACGTGCTCCATGTGCATGACCTGGTAGATTTCGTTTCCATGGAGGCAGAGGAGCTGGCAGACGGAGCAGCCCGCTACATCAAAGAGGGTTCTCTTCCGGAGTGCGGACTTGCGATCACCGGAGATAACATGGTAGGTCAGTTAACCCCGGCCCGTTTCAGCGGAACCGGCAATGTGACCGTGTCCTTCCGTATGAGAAAACCGGTGAGAAACTGTACCGTAGAGCTGTGGCAGGGTGATCATCTGGTAAAACAGAAGAAGTTCCCGAAGGCACTTCCGGCTGAGATGATCCAGATCGCGTTGAAACCGGAAGAGCTGAACGAAAAGGATAACCTGGAGGTGAGAGTGGTATGTTAAGAACCTTTACCTGTATTATGTGTCCGCAGGGCTGCGAGATCACTGCGGAGGGAAATGAAGCACCATATACCATTACCGGCAATAAGTGCAAACGTGGTCATGAATATGTCGAGCAGGAGCTGGTAAACCCGATGCGAAACATCGCAACCTCCATTCTGGTAGAGGGCGGAGAGATGCCGCTTGCCAGTGTCCGATTAAGCGCACCGATCCCGAAAGCAAAGATCTTCGATGTCATGAACGAAATCCGCAAGGTAAAACGCACTGCGCCGGTTCATGAGGGCGAGGTTGTCATTGAGAATGTGCTGGGACTGGGCAGCAATGTCATTGTGACCAGGACTGTGGAAGCAGAGAAATAAATTTTTCTTAGAGCATTATAAAAAATATGAATGCATAAGGATTTACAATAAAAGAATAACGAACCGTGATTTGCTTTTTCCTGACAAAATTCTTAAACTGATGGTAACAAGGTTAATCAGGAGGGTATTATGGGAAAGCAAAGAATGAAAAAAGCATTATCGGTTGCACTGAGTGCTTCGATGGCAATTGGTGCGTTGGCTTCCGTACAGCCGTTTCCGGCAGTAGCTGCGGTAACCAGCGGAATTGTGACAAGACTTGCAGATGATATGGTGGTAGCAAACAGTGTTTATGGCTGGGTTACAGAGGATGCAGCAGAAAACAGCGACCATACTATCAGTATCAGGATCATGCCAGCAGGACAAACCAAAGAGGCAGAGTATACCACAGCAGTGAGATACGGCTCTTCGAACGACATGACGAAAGCATCTCAGGCAGGAAGCATTGTCAACCGGTGTACGAAAGGCAGTTTTGTTGAGATTTGCCTGAACAAAGCAGGACAGGTCATTGATATCCGGAGAGTACTCCAGAGCGGACTGAACTTTGATACCGCAAAATATGGCGGAGATCTGACTGCAATTGGCAGCACGGTTTCAAACAAAGGCGTAAATTATTCCGACATCTACCGCGATGATTCCGGAAAAACCGGCGCATTGACCGGTACGGCCGGAAGAATGGTAGCGATGGGATGGCTGTTGAATAAAAACGGAGTTGACCGTACCATCACAGTTGGCGATGGAAACCGGACAACAGATGTATTCAATGAAACCTATAAGGTTGCAGATAATGTAAAAGTATACAGCATTAAGACGGATGGGGATTTTTCCGCAACGAAGATCAGCTTCAACGGAGAGGCTGTTGTGCCGGATACCGAGCAGGAGGGCAGCGCGCCGGCAGACGTATCGAAGGTATTGACTGCATCAGAACTGAAAAACGGTTTTATTTATGATACGCCGTCAGAGAAGCGTACACAGGTTGTGGTAATCTTTGATCAGGATTATGAGCATTTCGGTGAGAATTCCGGAGATGCTGTGGTAACCGAGATTTATGAATATGAGGGACATGAGGATGTCAGCAAGTTTGTAGGACTTAAGCCGGAAATCGTGCGGATCGGAAGTGATTTCTCTACAAAAGAGCAGGGAAGTCCAAAACCGACGAATGCACCGTTCCTTGTGGCAGCAAGTCCGATTGAAGTTGTTGGAAATAAGATGTGGACAATTGGAGATATTGAAGACAACTGTCCGATCTTCAAAGGAGGTACCGATAAAAATGGCGGAAACTTCCTGGTTCAGTTTGATACAGGATGGCCGCGTAACGCTTATCAGTACATGAAGAACATTGAGAAGACCGGCAACGATCCTCGTGATCTGGATATGCTTCTGGTTCCGCATGGACATGGCGATCACTATGGTTCTCTGTATGATGAGTGGGAAACCATTGTGCGTTCAAAAAATAATGTGAATAATGAGATCAGCCCGATCGTTTACGAAAGTTATGAGGATACGATTGGTTTTGATGTTCATAACTTCCCGGAGATCAAGGGAATCTATGATGACCAGTCTGTCCGATCCATCATCACAAACTGGTATCCGAATGATACCTGGAATAAGCTGGGCGACGGATTATCCATGATGGTGACTTTGACACCTGGTCATTCCCAGGGCTGTGGTTCTGCTGTATTCGATGTACAGGTGCAGGAAACCATGAAAGACGCAAAACTGACTTATGAGTATGAGCCGGGCAATGCGGCTGCAGATTCCGAGGGTTATGTCCGCAAATACAGTGACTATAAACCTGGTGACCACATCATGTTCGCGTATATGGGCGGTTACGGCATCAATGGTCTGGACAGCGCAAAAACAGCCGGATTCCGGAGAACTGCTTTTGTAAGTTCTCTGCGTTACATTGAGAGCGTCTTCAGCAATATGGATGTTCCGGGACAGAAGGGCCGGAAGGCAGATGGCGTTTACAATCTTGCCCAGCATACCAATCAGTATCCGTATACGGAAACTGCAGAAGTTATGAAAGAGTACAATAAGGCAACTGGTCAGAATTATAGCTTCCTTCATTTCATGAGAGAAGGCCGGGAAGAGATCATCAACTTCTGTGAGAAGAGAGCTTCTGCTATGCTGTACAGTGACTATACCAAACAGTATATGAAGGATTACGAAGCAAATGGCAACAGCAGTCCTTTCTATACCTATGACGGAATTCAGATCAAGACTGATATCACAAGTCCGAAGCTGAAAGACAGTACCTTGGAGGATGCTGGTCCGTACAAGCATAATGGCGGCCAGACAACCATTCAGATCAGTGATCAGGCAGATATTCTGGTTATGCATGGATACGATGTATTCCTGAATAAGGGCGTAGTACCGGAGAGTGCAAAGATCATGACAAAATCTGCAGATACCGGAATTGCCAAGAGCAACTGGAATGTAGTAAAAGGTTTTGCGTTTGCAAAAGACGGTTATGTCTATGACCCGGACAAGTGGTATGTTCAGATCGCTGCGCATGTGAATGATGGCTACGATGGAAATGTCTACAGCAATCAGGGAGCAAACCAGGGTGTTGAGCTGCTGAGCGGTCCGGTAGATTCCCTTCGCGGAACCGGATGGACAGAGATTATCCGTACCGGCGCCATGACCAAAGAGCAGGCAGAGGCAGTTGCTGCTTCCCTGGAGCAGGGCAAGAGCTATACGGTAAACTTAAAGAAGACCGGTGACATCATCAACAATGAAGAAGATGTTATGAAAACATTTGTTCCGGTTAACTAGTTAGAGAAAATAGAAAAAGGATTGGAAACGGATCGGAAAGCCGCCGCCGCAGCTTTTCGGTCCGTTTTTTTAAAAGAGGGGGAAACCTTATTTTTTAGACAGATAATTCATAATCAGATTTTCGGTCAAAAAGGAAGCATTGGTCCGGTAGTATCCTTTTTTCCAGATTGCGTACATGGACCAGCTCAGCTTCTGCGGAAGCTGAAAGTACGCAATTTCATCATCAAAGGAACGGTACCAGGCGGGAAGAATGCTGCAGGCAACGTTATTCCGGATAAGTTCCAGAATTGACTGGTTGGCATTTACATGCAGAATGACATTGGGGGTTATGCCCAATTCTGCAAGGTAGTTTAGGATCATCTTGTTGGATGAAGTAAAGGGTGATGTTAAAATGTAAGATGCCTGGGAGAGCTGGCTGCAGTCGCAGACAGAAAGATCCGCAAGGGCGGTGCTGCCTGCCGCGGCGCCCTGGGACAGCGGATTTTCCCTGGAAACGGCAAAAAGAAATTGCTCTTCTGTCAGTGCATGATACGCAATCCCATTTAATTCTGAATGGTCTGGAAGCAGGACAAAACCCAGATCAGCGGCCCCGCGGATGATACGGTTTAACTGACGATGCACGCTGGTTTGGATGGCATTCATCGTGATGTGGGGGAATTTTCTGTGAAAATCCGGGAAAATGGCTGTCATGATCTCTGTTCCGCGCTCCATGGGCAGGAGGACGGAAAGAGAACCGGTCTGATTCTGGGAAAAATCATTCATGACAGACAGTGCGTCATTTTTGTTCAAAAGGATGGAGTGGGCGTATTTTACGAAAACAGTTCCGGCCTCCGTCAGGGTAACATTTCCGTGCGAGCGGTGGAACAACTGGACACCGAGTTCTTTCTCTAACTTGATAATCTGCTGGGTAAGAGCAGGCTGAGAATAAAAAAGGTGTTCCGCAGCTTTGGAAAAACTGCCTGTATCCGCAACTTCTACAACGTATTCTAACTGGTTGAATTCCATAATATCCCTTCCTGTTCTGGTTCTTCTGAATGTTGGTTCCCTGCTTTGAAGTTTTCTAAAAAATATCTGTAGTGGATTACAGTCTAAATGTACATATATATATTAACAGGTTAGAGTGCAAATGAATGATCCGTTTTTTAAGAATATCATTAGAAAAAATAAGAAATAAGAATTCGTGATGAATGGATAATGGTTTATGATTTGCTTTTTCAAGCGAGATTTTTTAAACTGGGAACAGAACGTATTGGGAAGGAGAAGGTTATGAAAGCAAAAAGAGTATTTACAGCAACATTGTCATTGATCATGGCGGCATTCCCGCTGACAGCCTTTGGGGCAACCGTCACAAGCGGCAATCAGCTGCAGGATCCGGTACCGCTCACTTCTGTAGTACAGGAGACGGTAACAGTGGATCCGAACAATCCATTGGGAACGGCGCTGGCAGGCGGGTATTATTCCGTGGATCTTGCTTTGGAGAATGGAAGCAACCGAACCGCGTATCAGTATGTGCCGAAAACCGTAGGATACAGACAGCCGGAAGTAGCCATTGCAGTGCCGTCTGGAGCGGAAGCCGGCCAGTTTATTCTTGATTCCGGCTGGAAAGCGGTAGCGGATGAAAATGGAATCTGCCTTGTATTGATGACAGCGGAAAATGGCGCTTGGAAAGCGGATGAGTCTGCGTATACGGATGCCGTTGTAGAGTTCATGGATGGCCGCAAATATCTTCAGACACAGGATTCGGCTTTTTATATGGCAGGCTATGGGGATGGCGCAAATACCGTTATGAGTGCTGCCCTGGATAAGTCGGAATTATTTGCCGGTTTTGCCGCATTTGGTGTAGATAACTTTGATGTGCGTTTGCTGGAAGCAGCCAAGTCCGCGCCAAGCAACGCAAAAGGAGTTATGAAGAGTGAAGTGGCAGTTCCGATGTGGATTGGCGCAGAGTCTGTTACACAGCCGGTAAATCAACTGGTTGAGTTCTGGAAACAGGCTAATTCCTGTGGAAACGAGGTTTCATCCAATCAGTATGCATCCATGATTTATCAGCCGGTCGGCTATCTGGCAAAGACCAATCAGATTACTTACCAGGATTGCTCCAAGGTTATGGTAACGCTTGGTCTGGATCAGACGCAGAAACCGGAATTTACAAGTAATCTGTATAACAATTTCCTGAAACGGACACGCCGTCAGGACAGCGGTGATATCAACGCGCTGCGGGCATTTGGCACCAATGCGGAGCGCGGAATTGAACGGAAAACCATGAAATCCAATGGAACGCTTCGCGAGTTTTATGTTTATGTTCCGACCGCAGTGAAGAATGGAAGCATGAAGAATGTGCCGGTTGTATTTGCGTTTCATGGAGGCGGCGGTTCTGGTGAGGAATTTGCGGCACGTTCCGGATGGGACAAAGTAGCGGAAGAGAGAAACTTCATTGTGGTATTCCCAACGGGATGCAGAAGTGACAGTAAGTTTAAGGCAAGTACAACCTGGAAGGTGGATGATCTTCCATTCTTCTCTGAAATGCGTGCCTATATGCTGAGAAACTATTCCATTGACGCAAGTCGTATTTATGTGAGCGGACAGTCTATGGGCTGTTTCATGAGTTCTACGATCGCCTTAACACATCCGGAATGGATTGCTGCATGCGCAGCGACCTCTGCGCGTGTTATGCCGAGCGAAACTGCCAATGTCAACACATCCCTGGTTATGCCGTATATGTGGTCTGTCGGTGAGAAAGATAAGTATTTTGTTGAGGGCGGAAAGGACTACGGAAAAGTTCCTGCCTGCATTGGAGAGTGGCGCGTGCGCTATGATATTTCGGCAGATGAGTCCAACACCTATACTTATCAGAATGGTAATTTCCATGGTTACGATTTTAAGAATACGCAGGGCATTACCTTAGTGCGTGAACAGTGGGTAAAAGATAAAATCCACGCAATGCTGCCGGATGAAGTGTATACGTTATATGACTTCATGAGCAGCTATTCCAGAGGCAGTGACGGCACTTCCTATTATATGAACATGCCGATCACCGGCACTTCTGATCATTAGAACGAAGTGTTTCTTTGGGAGATAGATGGAGAAGGAATCTGTTTGTTAATTAACAGCTGAAAAATTCTGTTGCAAATTAGAAAAAATGGTCTGGAACCAACGGTTTCAGGCCATTTTTTCGTGCATTCCCGGCATAGGAATTCTGCACATTGTACGAAATTCAAAAATACTTGATGCCTTTTTAACTTAACTTGTATACAGAATACAGTAGGTGTAGAATAAGACTGAAGTTGAGAACATGAGTATAAAAATGAAAAACAGGCCAGTTGTCTGATTACTGGTCAAGATGAAAGGGAGAGAATGTTATGGCAGTACATGTAATTAATGAAGCAAACCGTTGTCTGAATTGTAAGAAACCGATGTGTATGCAGGGATGTCCGATCCATACCCCGATCCCGATGATGATCAAGGCGTTTAAAGAAGGAAACTTAAATGAGGCCGGGGAGATGCTGTTTGAGAATAACCCGATGTCCATGATCTGTTCCCTGGTGTGTAACCATGGAAACCAGTGTGAGGGACATTGTGTTCTGGGACGCAAAGGCGAGCCGGTACACATCAGCAGCATTGAAAATTATGTTTCCGATACTTATTTTGATAAAATGCAGATTCCGTGCCAGCCGAAGAATGGCAAGAAAGTGGCAGTTATTGGCGCAGGTCCTGCAGGAATTACGATTGCGATCTTGCTGGCAAAAAAGGGATATGGCGTGACGATCTTTGATTCCAGAGATAAGATTGGCGGTGTGCTGCAGTATGGTATTCCGGCATTCCGTCTTCCAAAGTCGATCCTGGAGCGTTATAAAACAAAGCTTCGTGAGATCGGCATTAAGATTCGTCCGAACACCACCATTGGCGGAGCATTGGAGATCAAGGATCTGTTCCGTGACGGTTATCAGAGTATTTTCATTGGTACCGGTGTGTGGAGACCGAAGACTCTGGGTATCAAGGGAGAGTCTCTGGGACATGTGCATTTTGCGATTGATTATCTGGCAAACCCGGATTCTTATGAACTGGGAGACAGCGTGGCAATCATTGGCATGGGAAACTCTGCCATGGATGTGGCGAGAACCGCGCTTCGAAAAGGAAGCCGCCGCGTAACATTGTATGCGCGCGGACTGACCAGTCAGGCAAGCGAAGACGAGACGGCTTACGCAAAGTTAGACGGCGCGCAGCTTGCGTTTGGCTGGCAGCCGGTAGAAATCAATGATGACGGTCCGGTGTTTAAAAAGGTATTATTTGATGAAGAAGGCAAACAGACCGGCGTAGATGCGACGCCGGTTCAGGTTCATGCGGACAGCGTGATCATCTCCATCAGCCAGGGACCGAAGAGCAAGCTGGTCAATACCACTGAGGGCTTGAAAGCATCCGAGAATGGACTTCTGGTGACCAACAGTTTTGGCGAGACCACGCATCCGGGCATTTTCGCGGCAGGTGATGTCGTGCTGGGTGCCAAGACCGTGGTACAGGCAACGGCTTATGCCAAGATGGTGGCTGACGCGATGGACAAATATATGCGCGGGGAACTTATGGAGGCACCGCAGGCCTAGAAGCCAAAGAAAGGCCCTGCGGTGGATGAAGTCCGGGATATCGGCTTGCGCGGTAATTGCCTCAGCGCAGTTCCAGTGCCCCCCAGTATTCTTTTGCCAGCTTGATAAAGGCGTGGGCGGCATCGGTTAAGTAGCTGCCCCGCTTGCAGCTGACGGTGACGTCCCAGACCGGATGTGAGGGTATGGAGAAGAATGCCACATTTTCAAAGGTGCTGCGGTGGGCACCGGCGGCGAAAAACGCAGGGACCACGGTGCAGCAGATGTTGGCGGAGACCATTTCCAGGGCATTGACGGAACGCTGGGTATAGAACAGGGTTCTTGGGGAGAAGCCGCATGTCTCAAAGTGATTTGCCAGCATGCGAAACATTGTGGACTGCTTGTACATCATGGCGAAGGGGTCGCTTTGCAGAAGGGAAAGATCGAGTTCTGCATAGCGGCTCTTTTCTGTTTCACGGGCGTACCGGCAGGCCGGATGTGAGGCGGGGACGGCCAGAAGGAGTTCTTCTTTTGCCAACGGTGTATAAATGTCATCGGTGCGTTGGTCTTCGGATAGGGTGAGAAACGCAAGATCCAGTTCTCCGTTTCGCAGCATCTGCTGCTGGTCACGGACGCTGTTCTCATAAATGCTGATGGTGACTTCCGGGTAGTCCTGGTGAAACAGCGGGTAGATATGGGTGAACATCGTGCTTCCGTGCTCCGAAGTGATGCCTACGGTGAGCGTGCCGCGGTGCGCGTTTACCAGATCCTGAAGCCGTTTGTCGGTTTCGCGGCGGATCTGTAAGATTTCCCGGGCAGATGTCAGGTAGACGTTGCCGGCTTCTGTGGGGGTCCAGCCATTGCGGGAACGGTAGAAGAGCGGAGCGCCGATTTCCCGTTCCAGGTTTGCCACCTGCTGGGTCAGGGCGGATGGAGTAACAAAGAGTTTTTCCGCGGCCCGGTTCAGTTTCTGTTCTTCGGCAATGGTGACGATATATTCGATTTCCTTGAGGTTCATGAGAATCAGGACTCCTTTCTGTATGGAATGATATGCGAAATGGATAGTTTCAGTATAATCGGATTTACGACGGCAGGCAAGATTTACATTAAGATTAACTAAATAAAACACAAGAAGGTTTAAATTTACTTTCTTATATAGGGCTGATATGATAAACGTATCAGAAAAAATAAGAACTGTCACAAGTGTTTTTTATAAATTAGGAGGGTACTATGAAAGAGATTCAGTCAAACGGCAAGGTTTCTGAGTTACTGCGCGATGTGAGCATTCCGAAAATGTTCCACGCAAGACAGACATTCCCGCGTGATTTCATCCGCCCGGAGGATATTCCGGCAGTGGTAAACCGCGAGATGGGGCAGGAGCAGTTTTCTTCCCTGATCAAACCGGGGATGGAGATCGCCATTACCGCAGGAAGCCGCGGAATCCGCAACGTAGACATTATCACAAAGGCAATCGTTGACTTTGTAAAGGCAAAGGGAGCACATCCGTTTATCGTTCCGGCTATGGGAAGTCACGGCGGCGCAACCGCAGAGGGACAGTTAGAAATCCTGGCAGGCTACAACATCACCCCGGAGACCATGGGCTGCCCGATCAAGTCTTCCATGGAGGTAGTGGAGCTTGGTGTTTCCGAGCGCGGAAGAACCGTTTACTTAGATAAGAATGCTTATGAGGCAGACGGTATCATTGTTTCCTGCAGACTGAAACCGCACAACGCATTCCGTGGTCCTTACGAGAGCGGCCCTTGCAAGATGATGACGGTAGGCCTTGGTAAGCAGAAGGGCGCTTCCCTGGTACATACCGATGGTATGGATGTTATCTCCAAGAACATCCCGACCATGGCAAAGGTGGTTCTGGAAAAGGCAAAGATTCTGTTTGCGATCCCGTGCATCGAGAATGCATACGATGAGACCTGCAAGATCGAGGCAATCCTGGCCAAGGATATCATGACAAGAGAACCGGAACTGTTAAAATTCGCGTTCTCCAACATGCCGAAGCTGATCGTGGAGGAGACCGATGTCCTGGTAGTCGATGAGGTTGGCAAGAACTTCAGCGGCACCGGTGTAGACCCGAACATCACCGGAACCTTCTCTACCCCATACGCAACCGGTGGTATCAAGGTTCAGCGTACCTGCTTCCTGAATTTAAGTGAGGAGTCTCACGGAAACGCACTGGGCTGCGGCCTGGCTTCTGCCATCACCAAGAAGATCTTCGATGAGATGGATGTCGAGAAGATGTATCCGAACTGCATTACCAGTACCGTACTGGCATCCGCGCGGATTCCATGCATCGTTGCCAACGATAAAGAGGCAATGCAGATCTGTGTGCGCACCTGCAACAAGATCGACCGCGAACACGCAAGAATGGTGCGTATCGCAAACAGCCTTCATATTGGTGAGATCATGCTGTCTGAGTCCTACTACGAGGATGTTAAGAATGGCAAGTACCCGGGCGTAGAGGCTCTGGACGAGCCGAAGCCGCTGGAGTTCGATGAGAACGGCAATGTCATTACCCCGGTTGGGCTGGGCTAAGGCATACGGCTGATAGAAAATAGAATTGCCTGTAACTGTGCGAGGGCAGAAAATAGCTGTAAATTGTCAGTGACACACAGTAAAACTGAGGAGATTCTGCGAAAGCAGGGTCTCCTTTTTGTGCTGACAAAGAATTATTTAGAGAATTCTAAAAACTATGAGTTTTACTTATAGTACGCCGGACGCTATAATGAAGCCAGAAACAAAAAGTATTACAAAACAAAAAGACAGGGGTAGAGGAAAATGGAAAAAATCGTATTAGATACCGCAATCAAATTTGGAGCAGGAAGATACCGTCAGGAGCAGGGGCTCTTAGAGCAGTGCGGCGAGGAAGTAAAGCGTTTTGGTAAAAAAGCTTATATCGTTGCAGGTCCGCGTGCATTTGCAGCAGTCAAAGAGCGCCTGATCCCGGGATTTGAGAAAGCAGGTTTGGAATACGTAGTCGAGATTTACGAGGGAGCATGCAGCTACGAGGGCGCAAAAGAGTACGGAGATAAGGCTCTTGCAGCGGGCTGTGATGAGGTTGTCGGCATCGGCGGCGGCAAGATCATGGACTTTGCAAAGGCTGTTGGTGAGTCTGCAGGTCTCGGCGTAGTCAATATCCCGACTTCCATGTCTACCTGCGCACCGTTCACCACGATGAGCGTTATGTACACACCGGAAGGCGCAAAGAAGAACTGCTGGAGATATGAGCATGAGATCGATGCAGTCCTGGTTGATATGGATGTGATCGCGCAGTGCCCAATCCGCTACAATGCAGCAGGTATCCTGGATGCAATGGCAAAACGGATCGAGATCCAGAACGGAAAGCCGGTTATGAGACTGGAGGACAACCCATACGATCTGTACATGGCATTCAAGATGGCTGAGAATACTTATGAGGTTCTGGAAAAATATGGCCAGCAGGCGATCGAGGACAACCGCCAGCATAAAGTAACCAAGATCTTAGAGGAGGTTGCTTTCGTGAATATCGCAGTGACCGGTGTCATCGCAAACATCACCAAGAGCTTCAGCCAGTCTGCCCTGGCTCACATGATCTACGATGGAACCCGTACCTTCTTCACCCAGGAGGCAAAGAAGGCACTTCACGGCGAGATCGTTGCAGTTGGCCTGTTTGCACAGCTGTACTACAATCATCTGATCGAGGAGAAGGACCAGTTAAAGGCTTACATGAAGTCCATGGATATGCCGCTGACCTTCGATGAGCTCGGCGTAGAGAGTACCGATGAGAACTTAAAGATTCTTGAGGATTACCTGATCGACTCCCCGTATGTTGAGAAGAGCGAGGAGAGCTATGCATGCCTGCACGAGGCAATGCGCCAGATGCGCTAATTCCTATTCTGCAAAATAAAAAAGGAACGCTGCGCTGGGAAACGGCAACGAGATGCAGAGAAAAACAGCGCATGTAATAAGTAATCGAATAAGAAATGAAAAAAGATGGGACTGCCATATGATGTGGTGGTCCCATCTTTTTTTACAAATGATACAAAATTTACAAATGATACAAAATCGATAAATGTGACATTAACTGGTGCCGTACTAACAGATATAAAAGGTTTTTGCAATCTCGATAAAGCGCTGGGCCGCCTGGCTTAAGTAGCGCCCTTTTTTATAGCTTGCGGCAATCTGCCAGCAGGGGTGTGACGGCATGGAAAAGATGGAAATGCCGCTTAGGTCTCCCTGAACGTAGTAGGCCGGAATGAGACCGCAGCAGATCCTCGCACGGATCATAGTGAGAATGGTGTTGTTGTTCTGGGTTTCGAATAAGATATTCGGCTCAAACCCGGATTCCTGGAAAATATGCTCGACCAGGCTCCACATGGTGGATTTCTTGTCCATGAGCACAAATGGCTCGTATTTGAGCAGGCTTAGATCGAGGACCGGCCATGGGTGTCCGGCACAGGGAACAGCTGACTGGCAGATTGGGTGTCCGTCCGGGACAGCCAGAAGGATCTCCTCGCTGGAGAGGTTGATGTAGTTGTCCTTGGTGCGGTCGTATTCGTTTAACGTCATGAAGGCCACATCGAGCTGGTCCCCGGCAATCATGGTCTGCATTTCCTTTACCCGCTTTTCGACTGGGACAACTGTGATCTCCGGGAATTCCCGGTGGAAGATCGGGTAGACATTTCCGAAAATGGCAACGCCGCGTCCCGGCGTAAAGCCGATCGAGAGCATGCCTTTCTGCCGGTTAGCCACATCCCGGATCTGCTCGTAGGTATTTTTCTTGATCTGCAGGATCTGTTTTGCGTTCTTTACATAGATCTCCCCTGCTTCGGTTAGCCTCCAGTTTGAGCGGGAACGGTGAAACAGCGGGGTGCCAAGCTCTTTTTCCAGCTTTAAGAGCTGCTGGTTTAACGCGGGCTGTGTGATGAACAGCTTTTCTGCTGCATGGGTAATGTTGTTTTCTTCTGCAATCTTTAAAATATATTCAATCTGTTTTAAATCCATATGAAATCTCCATATCAGACAGGCTCTGCCTGATGCTTCTATTTTTTCGGAAGGTATTGCCGGGCACGCATGCGTGGACCGTGATGGGAAATATTTTCAATAGGAATTATAGCACAGGAAACCTGCTGTGACAATTTAATATAAGAAAAATTTAGAGAAAACTAAAAAATATATACTTTACGAGAAAAGTATTATGCAATATAATCAAAATATGCCGAATAAAATGACAAGAATTTGTGCAAAACTATTAAAAATGCGTAAAGAAAAATTTGTTTGGCATTAAAAAAATGTAAAGATGGGTGTTAAGAAATCTTGTCAGACCTGTTACTGTCCACGCGTTGCGCAAACAGCAACAGGATTTGCAGAGTAACATTAGTCTTTTAAGAGACAGATCTGGCAAGATCAACCAGGTAAGAAAGCTCCGGAAATGGATCGAAGCTGATCGTTTTTTCTGTAGGCTTCTCTGTGAGGGAAAGCGCACGGGTTAAAAACCGTCCGCGGATGAAGACATCCATCGAAGAACCGTGGACACTTACCGCAACGTATCCGGGAGTGTACTTCATAAGAGACTTTAAGCTTTTACAGAAGGAGTAGGAAGGCTGCTGGTCCGTTCCCTTTGGACGGTAGAGCACGCAGTGAGACTTTAAGTCCTCATCCTCTAACGGGGCATTTTCGTAGCTGATGCTGTTTGCAAAGTACTCCATGCGGATCGGGGTCGGGACCGAGGTTTCATCCAGTACCCTAAAATGCAGTCCGGAGTCAGATGGCAGTGTGATATGGGCCCAGACACCGGCATCGAAGTGGACACGGGGTTTGCCCTTTGCGGCGAGCTTAAAGCTCTGCGGGATGGTGGCATCGCACAGGGTGACAGGAACACCTTTGATAGTTCCGCTTACCTCCCAGCGAAAAAGCGGGGCACCGCCCTTTTCACTGTGGACCGGCATCAGGCGGGCCTGCTCTAAGGTCTCCTCGGTGATGTTCTGGTGTGCTTTTTCCAGAATCTTGTCAGTTCCAAGCTTTTTGCAGACGGTCAGCTTTAAGTTTGCGTTTGAATATGCGTTGGTGTAAGCCTTCTGGTTCGGACGCAGCACAAACAGGTGGAATACCACTGCAATGGCAAGCATAACGAAGACCAGCGGGCGCGTGATGAAAAACATGGCCAGTGTGGCAATCAGGAAAAAAAGCATGAAGAGTACGCACAGCCGGTAACGCCGGTAGGCGTGCGAAACAAGTGTCAGATCTTCTGAAATCATTTGTGAATATCCCCTTTCAAAAATTGTGTATTCATTCTAGCACAGTTATCTGGAAAGGTGAAGATATTAAATTTTCTTAACAGGAAGGGAGAAAGAAAATGAAAAAGACATTCAAAAAGGTAATCGCAGTTGCGGCATCCGCAGCAATGGTATTTTCTATGGCAGGCTGCGGCGGCAAAACAGAAAGCGCAGCAACCACCGCAGCAGGCGGACAGTCTGAGACTGCAGCAGCAGATGCAGGCGCAAATGTAGGGGGAGGAAACAGCAGCTTAAAGGGCCAGAACGTCCGCGTGGTGATCGGTTCTACCTCTACCTCTGGTGACTCCTACATGATCGCAGATCTGGTAACCCGTTATTTAAGCAAGGAGATGGGATTTAACGGCAAGGTTGATGCGATCGGTAATGCAGCAGCCCTGGATGAGATGCAGAATGCAAAGGGCGATGGTAAGACGGTTATGATGTTCCACGACATGACGTTCTTAAGCGTTCTGTTCGGTTCTGTAGATGAGCAGTATTCCTTGGAGAACATGACGGTTGGTCCGCGCATCGGCCAGAACCCGGGCGCATGTTTCGGTGCAGCAGCTGAAAAAGGCTGGAATAACTTAAGTGATGTAACTAAATATCTGCAGGACAACCCGGATGCTACCGTATCCTTCAACATCGAGTCCGGCGCAACCTCCCATCTGGCATTTGTTGCTTATTATCTGTATATTCAGGATACCTACGGCGATGACGTAGCAAGCCGTATCAAAGCGATCGTTGGCGGTACCACTGCTGAGAAGCTTCAGAGACTGTGGGATCGTAACGCAGACGTGATCTACGGCGATACCTCTTCCTTTGAGCAGTACACCCAGGATGGTGTTGAGGATCAGTTAAAGATGACCATGTTTGGCTCCTGTGGTGAGGTAAAGGGCTTAGCGATCGACTCCATGGCAAAGGATGGCGTTACCTTCAATGGTGAGCCGTTTGAGTTTGCAAAAGACTTCTGCATGTACTTCCCGAAGGATATGGACGCAAATGTACTGGCTGAGTACGAGGCAGCTATGAAGAAAGTAACCGAGGACCCGGAATTTGTGGCAGATATGGAGAAGCTGTATTACAATGCCCTGACCGCAGACGAGGTTGGTGTAGAGGCTTCCAAGGAGTTCATCTACAACAAGCGTGATATGTGTAAAGACCTGATCGAGAAGGCTCCGTCCCTGGATACCCTGACCCAGTAAACCAAAATGACATGCCGTGGCTGCCGGAAAAATGACAGCCACAGGCATTGCTTTTAAAGAAATGCACTGCTGGGAATACTGCCCGGCAGACAAGCAGAAAGGGGAAACTATCTATGATCCATATTGTTTATTCGACACAGCACTGGATCGTGCCGAAGATCGTGATCGGAATCCTGATCGTCTTTCTGGCAGCGATCATCATTACAGAGGGAATGGCACGTGTAAAAGAGGGCAAACCGTTCTTTCAGAAACCTGGAAAATTCTTCATTGATAACTGCGATTATGTAAAGCTGTTTGGCACACTGATCCTGTTTATTGCTTACATAGCATGTCTGGATGTGATCGGCTTTACCGTGACCAGCATTATCTTTGTTTTCTTATTTAACGTATTGTATGCAGGAACCTCGAAAAAATCCCTGCTGGTCAGCATTATCATTGCAGTGATCAGCTCTGTGGTGGTTTCCGTAATGTTTGGCGTAATGTTTAACATTACTCTCCCGAGCGGAGTGTGCACCATGCCGTTCCCGGACTGGGGATTTACATTATATTAAGGAAAGGAGAGCTTGATTATGATTTCATTGGCTCATGTACTTATCGCGCTTCTCGGCGTGGTTGCAGGTATCATATTCGGAGCAATCCCTGGAATGACTGCGACCATGGCAGTAGCAGTATTCCTGCCTATGACCTACGCCTATGATCTGAATATGGCACTGTATCTGTTACTTGGTCTTTATGTCGGCGGTATCTCCGGTGGACTGGTTCCGGCAATCCTGATCAACATTCCGGGTACCCCGTCTTCCATCACCACCACCTTCGATGGTTACCCGATGGCAAAACGCGGCGAAGGTGAGAGAGCATTAAAGATCGGTATTTTATCCAGCTTTTTCGGTGGCATGATCTCTTTAGTCTGCCTGTGGCTGTTCACCCCGCTCTTAAGTGCAGCAGCACTGAAGTTCAGCGCAGTTGAGAAATTCCTGATCATCCTGTTTGCACTGACCGTTATCGCAGCTCTGTCTAAGGGTCAGATGCTTCGTGGTGTATTCGCAGGTTTCCTTGGCGTATTAACCAGCCTGATCGGTATGTTCAGCGTAAACAACGCTTACCGTATGGTTCCGGCTATGTTCAAGTCCAAAATGCAGGACGGCTTCCAGCTGCTCCCGGTTCTGATCGGTCTGTTCGCGATCGCTCAGATCTTCGAAGAGGCAGAGGAAGGCATGCGCTTCAAGATTGACAAAGTAGACGGCGAGATGGACGGCAAGTCCACCTTCTCCTTCAAGGATTTCAAGGGTCAGGGCATCAACCTGCTTCGTTCTTCCTTAATCGGTACCTTCATGGGCGTACTTCCGGGTGTAGGCGGTTCCGCTGCTTCCATTCTGGCATACGCACAGGCAAAGAACTTCTCCAAACATCCGGAACTGCTTGGTACCGGTGTTGCAGAGGGTCTGGTAGCATCCGAGTCTTCCAACAACGGTCTGACCGGTGGTGCATTAATCCCGTTATTAAGCCTTGGTATCCCTGGTGACTCCACAACTGCAGTCCTGATCAGTGCATTCATGCTGCAGGGCGTACAGGTAGGTCCGCTGTTCATTACCCAGAACCCGGAGACCTGGAACACCATCCTGCTTGCATTACTTGCATGTAACATTTTAATGTTCATCTGCATGTTCTACCCGATCAAGTGGATCAGCAAGATCATCTACATTCCGCGTCAGAGAATGTACCCGGTTATCATCATGATCTGTATCGTAGGTGCATACGCAACCAAGAATGGCCGTATCTTCGATGTATGGGCACTGCTCATCTTCGGTGTTGTTGGCTATATCTTCGGTAAGATCAAGATCCCGGCATCCTGCTACTTAATCGGTTTCATCCTTGGTAAGGACCTTGAGAACTACTTCATTCAGGCAGTATCCGCAGCAAACGGAAGCCTTGGTGTATTCTTCTCCAGACCGATCGGTCTGTTCATCTGGGTTCTGATCATCATCTCCATTGCATACGCAATCTACGATGACAGAAACACCAAGAAAAAAGAAGCAGCAAAAAAAGCTAACGCTTAATTACATATGATAAAAAAGCCGCCCGCGTGGAATAAAATCTGCGCGGGCGGCTTTTTATTTCGTATGATGTATGGAGCAGGTGAGAGCGGCATAGCTTCTGAATGTTTAGGAAATTATGACTTCTGATTCTTTAGAAAACTGCTGCTGATTTTGTTCGGACACCGTTGATATGGGACTCTGCATCCTGCAAGAGCAGCAGGATTAAGTCTCTCACGGGACCGGTCAGGATACTGCTTTTCGGGTAAGCAATGACAATCTGGAAAAGGACCGGTGGCTGCAAGGAAAACAGGCGGCAGCCATGAAGCTGCCCGGCGGCGGAGCGGGGCAGAAAGGCGATCCCTTTCTGGTGTGCGACCATGTTTCCGGCTGCGTTGATATCACTGATCTCGCAGAGAATATCGGGAGCGAATGAAAGACCGGACAGAATGTTTCGTTCCAGGGTGCGGAAAAAGCTGTTGTGCTGGTTTAAGATAAAAGACTCTCCGGAAAGCTGGGAGAGATCGGCTCCATGCTGCTCGAAGAACGGAATAAGCGGATGGGAAACGGAAAGAGCCAGCATCAGCTCTTCTTCCCGGAGTGGGAGAAATTCCAGCATGGTGTGGGCCGCTTCCCCGGTGGCAGCCACAGCCAGATCGGCCATACCGTTTGAGAGATAGTCTTTGGCAATGGAGGCATTTCCGTCAATGGTACTGATCAGCGTATGTGGGTGGAGCTTTCGGAAGGCGGGCAGGATGTCCACGGAAAAATTGGGCAGCAGAATATTGTTGTAGATTAAGGTGATCTGGCGCTTTCCAGACTGGGAGAGCTTGCGGATATCGCTTAAGGCGTGCTCGTGGATGTTCTGGATGGAACGGGCTCCATTTACATAAATCTTCCCGGCGTCGGTCAGGCGCATCTCATTGTGTTCGCGCACAAAGAGCTTTGTCTCCAGGCGATCCTCCAGACGTTTGAGCTGTCGGCTTAAAGTGGGCTGGGAGATGAGGAGCCGGTCGGCAGCCCGGGACATGGAGCGCTCCTCGGCAATGGCAATGATATACTCTAATGTCTGAAATGTCATGGTAGTTTCCTTTCTGTTTCGTGTCAGGTGTCTGATGAAAAGGCAAAAGCAGCTTTTCTGGCTGTTTATCAGAGCAGCTGTCCGCTTTGGAATTCTTTCCAGATGGATCTGCCGGCTTCGTTAAGATCCAGCGTATAATAGGGAACCTCTTTGTCGGCCATGATCATCAGCCAGATAAAATAGCGCTCACTCTCGGACAGCACCTTTCCTTTTCTTAATATAATACACAGATCTAAGGAGTAGCGGGGAGAGAGCGACAGGTAGGCAATCTCCGGATCATCTAACTGGGCCGCAGAGCGGGGAAGAAACGCGATTCCGGAACCGCCGCGGACCATATTGCGCATAACGGTGGTATTGCTGCTCTCGTACACGACCGTGGGGGTGAAGCCGGCCTGGGTAAAAATATAACTCGATATATTGCGGATGGTATTGCCTGGGGTCATGAGAATGAAGGGGGAATCGGAAAGTTCTTCGGGCTTAACCTGTGGAAATTCACTGTGGGAATCCAAAACGCTGCTCGTTTGCCTGCTGTGCAGGGCAAGCGGATGGAAGGCAGGAACTGCGACTACGATCTCTTCCCGGAACAGGGTAATGTAGTCGAAGTCTGCGGATTCTGTGTCAAAGCAGGTTCCCAGGGAAAAGGAGAGCACGCCTTCAAGGACCATCTGGCGAAGCTCCCGCATATAGCCATCGCGGAGGCTGACGCGGATGGAGGGATACCGGGAAGAAAACTGGGAAAACACCTTGGAGGCGATCTCGGAACCGCGCAGTGGGGTAACGCCGATGAGAAGCTCTATGGGCGCCGTGGCCGAGAGCTGGCGGATGGACTGGAGTGTCCGTTCTTGTGTGGCAAGAATGCGCTTTGCTGCCTCCAGATAGATCCGACCGGCAGGGGTCAGGATGAGTTTCTTTTTGTCTCGGAGAAACAGATCCATTCCCAGCTCCTGTTCTAAGCCGGACAGAAAAACACTTAAGGTCGGCTGAGAGATGCCGAGGCGCTTTCCGGCCCCGGAAAGAGTACCCTCTTCCGCGAGGGCAATGAGGTAGGACATATTTTTGATCTGCATGTGCTGGTCCTTTCGTTCTTTGGCAATGAGAGCCTGCGATTTGCCTTTGTGTTGCCTGCAGCCGTCTCCGCTTTGCTTACAGCTTGGAAATTTCAGGACAACCGTGTTTTGGGATGCTTTCAGCATACTGTATCCCACCTGGAAAGTCAACAATGTATAGTTTTTTGTAATAATATATATAGCGAGAAATGGATTGTTTATTAGATAACAGAATGGTACAATCTCTACATAAACAAAAGAGATAAAAGAGCAAAAGGTACTGTGCTGTAAGGCCAATGATCATGAACTGCGCAGAAAGTCTATCCTTTTTTATCTAAAAATGTAATGAGGGAGAAATTGAGATGAATGTACAGATGATTATGGCATTATGTATCCTGGTATTCATGGTTGTAATGCTTTTGACCCATGTGCTTCCATATGGTGTAACAGCAATGATCTGCTGTGTTCTGTTTGTATTTACCGGAGTTTTAGATTTAAAGACGGCCTTTTCCGGCCTTTCCAGCAGCACTACGCTGATGATCGCGCCGATGATCGTAGTTGCGAGCGCACTCGGCAAGACAAGCCTGATCCACCGTTTAAGAGGCGTGATGGGCAAGCTTCAGGGTAAGAGCGGTTTTCTTCTGATCGCAGGTTTATGTGGAATGACCATTATCCTGTCCCAGCTGATGGGCCAGGTTGCCTGCATTTCCGTAATGCTCCTGTTTATCCAGACCTTTGATGATGACAGCGAGTATTCCCCGTCCAGATTGTTATTCCTGGTTGCTACCATCAACTGTCTGGCAACTTCCAAGTTCCCGATCGGTATGGGTGCAACCATGCCGGGAACCATTACTTCCTATTATCAGGGTCTGGTTGGTCCGGAGGATTGTCTTGGGATCACCGATTTCTTCAAAGCAGGAATCCTTCCGCTGATCGTGGGAACTATTTACTGCATTCTGTGCTACCGCCTGATCCCGAATGGGTCCATTGATAAGAGCCAGGTGAAGGATGTAAAGGACACAGCTCCGATCTCTAAGAAGGATGAGTACATGATCTTTGGTGTGTTTGCAGTGATCATGCTTGGCTTCATGTTCACCAACCAGCTTGGCAGCGATATCACCAACGTGATCCCGTCTGCAGGACTTCTGGTCCTGATCGTATTTAAGGTACTGGAGATCCCGGAGGTTATGAAGACCCTGACCTGCGATATGGTATGGATGGTTGCCGGAATGAGCGTTGTTTCTACCGCACTTTCCAAAACCGGTGTCGGCGAGCTGATCGGCCAGACCGTATTAAACATCCTTGGCGGACATCCGAGCGGACTGTTTGTAAGTATCGTATTCTGCGTAGCTTGCGCACTGATGACCAACTTCATGTCTAACATGGGAACCATGGCACTGATGAGCCCGATTGCAGCTTCCACTGCACTGGCAGGCGGCATGAACGTAAAAGCAGTTGTTCTTTGCTGCTGCGTATCTGCATGGCTGGCATTCGTAATGCCGACCGGCTGCTCCGGAACCATGATGGCGTTTGGTATCGGAAACCAGAACCCGTTAAAAACACTGAGGTTTACGCTGCCATTGCTGGTTCTTACGCTGATTGCACTGATCATTGGCATTAATATTTTCTTCCCGATCTACGGTTAAGAAGAAAGAAACCTGCATCCGGATGAGGGTGCAGGTTTCCTGCATGAAATATAATGGAAAGAGAATGCACGATGTTGCATGAAAATGAAGGTGCAGCGAAAAGAATCCTGCATCGAAAAGAGGAGAATGAATCATGAAAAAAGTATTTGATCCGGGTACAAAGAAAAAGACCTTAACACTGGTTGATAATATCGTATATTCTACAGTAAAAGACCTGGAGGGCAACCCGCTGGAATTAAAGCTTTCTGTCCTGCTCCAGAACGGAAACAGTGAGATGCGTGCTGCTGTGGGTGAAGATGATCCGAAAGAGGACCACAGCCCGAAGCCGGCTCTGGTATGGGTACCAGGCGGCGGCTGGAAAGGCACAGATAAGAATATGATGCTTGGCGAGATGACCGAGTTTGCCAACGCGGGTTATGTGGTTGCTTCTATTTATTACCGCAGCAGTGCCCAGGGACATTACCCGGATCAGCTGATCGATGTCAAGACTGCGATCCGTTTCCTTCGCGCCCATGCAGCGGAGTACGAGATCGACCCGGAGCGTATCGGCATCTTTGGCCGGTCTGCAGGCGGACACCTCGCAGCTGCAGCGGCCATGAACCAGGATGGCTTTGACAGCGAAGAGTGGAGCGGTTATTCTTCTAAGGTTCAGGCCTGCAGTGACATGTTTGGACCGGTTGATATCAAGGCTCTGATGGAAAACGAGGAAAAACAGTTTTCAAATCCTTCCGCACGCTGGCATTGCATTGAGGAAACACACGGAGGCTGCCTGATCGGCGGAGACCCGACTACCATGAAGGAGCGTGGGGCAAAGGCAAGTCCGGTCAATATGGTAAATCCGGGTATGTGCCCGATCCAGATCCTTCACGGCGACAACGACCCGCTTGTGCCGGTAGCGATCAGCAGTGAGGTGCTCTACCAGAAGATCGTGGAAGCAGGCATGGAGGATAAGGCAGAGTTTTATGTGATCCCAGGCGCTGGCCATGGAACCAGAGAGTTCTTCCAGGACAGCACCAAGGAGCTGCAGGTTGCATTCTTCGATAAATACCTGAAATAGGGTAAAAATGAATAGGGAATATTAGAAAATAACGGCAGAAGCCGATGCAGAAGATGCGTCAGTTTCTGTCGTTGTTTTATTTTTGGGAAAAACAATTGCATGGGAACTCCGTAAGAAAACCATAAAGAAATTATAAAATCACATTCAGATACTTGACAAGATGACAGCTTGTCATTATAATGTGACATATTGTCATGTGAAAAAGTGACAGCTTGTCATAAAAATGACAAAAAGGAGGTGCAAAGCATGCCTACGGAGCGATTTTACCGTCTTCCGGAAGCGAAAAAGCAGATCATCCGGGAAGCAGCCATCAAGGAATTCGCAAGAGTCCCGTTTGATAAGGCTTCTATTAACCAGATCATTCAGAATGCGGATATTTCCCGCGGAAGCTTTTACACATATTTCGAGGACAAGCAGGATGTGGTCCGCTATATTTTTGAGGATCATGCAGCACAGCTCAAGGATTATTGCGAAAGCGAGCTGAACCGTAATGGCGGTGATTTTTTTACCATGTTAGACTGGCTGTTTGAGTTTACGATCCGCCAGCTGACGGAGTCGAAGGAAATGATCGAGGTGGTGAAGCATGTATTTTCCTACCAGGAGAATACCAGTGCATTTGGTATTGAATTTGGCTGCAAACCGCCGATGGGAGGAATAAAACCAGAGGAGTCCCCCGTACAATGGTTGTTAAAGAGAATCCGCCTGGAGGATTTTGCAGTGCAGTCGGAACAGAAACTCGATACCGTCATGCAGCTTGGTATGGTATCCCTTCTTCTGGCTATCCGGGCTTACTATCAGAATCCGGCTGATCTGGAAGCAATCCGGACCCGCTACCGGGATACGATGGAAGTGTTAAAGTATGGCGTGTTAAAAAAGTAAGCTGCTGTTCACGTAAGCGTGCCCGGCAGCAGAAATAACCCATAAAAGTAAAAAAGACGTAACTGTGAAGGTACTGAACAGTTACAAAAAGACGAGGATAAGAGGAGACAGCTATGAAAAAGAAAGTAGTAATTGCAGGAGTGGTAGTTGCGGCGATTGCGGTTGTGGCAGGTCTTAGCCTGACCCGCGGCAAGCAGACCGAAGAAGAAACCCTGATACCGGTTGTAAATGTGGAAAGTCCAAAGACCGGAAGCATTGAACTGTACCGCAGCCTGGTGGGCAAGGTTGAGCCGTCAGATGTGGTCTATATTTACCCGAAGGCAGCCGGTGAGATCACCGACGTGTTTGTGAAAGCAGGCGACATGGTCCAGGAGGGCCAGCCGATCTGCAAGATTGATACCAAGCAGGTGGAAGCCGCGAGACTCCAGATGGAATCTGCACAGCAGGCTTTAGGCGATGCCAATACCAACCTGGCCCGCCAGCAGGCATTGTTTGCGGCAGGCGATATCGCCAGTGTGGCATTTGAGCAGGCGCAGACCCAGGCAAAGAATGCACAGATCGCTTATGATTCCGCAAAGCTGAACTATGATTATCAGGTGGAATTTGCAAACGTGACTGCACCGATCTCCGGTAAGGTGGAGATCTGCAACGTCGAGGTCCATGACAACGTAGCATCCCAGGTTCTGCTGGCTGTTATTTCCGGCGAGGGCAGCAAGTCCATTACCTTCTCTGTTCCGGAGAAGATCGCTTCTGAGCTGCATGTCGGTGACCCGGTTACGGTCGATAAAAACGGAACCGATTACCAGGGTACCATCAACGAGGTCAGCAGCATGATCGACGATTCCACCGGCCTGTTTAAGATCAAGGCATCTGTGGACAACGGCGATGCGCTTCCGACCGGATCTACCACGAAGCTGTCTGTCATTTCTGACCGCGCAGACAATGTGCTGACCATTCCGGTTGACGCAGTTTACTACTCCGGCGGTGACGCTTACGTTTATACCTATGACAACGGAACCGTGCATTATGTTCCGGTTGAAATTGGCCTTTACGATTCTGAGAAGGCACAGGTTCTTTCTGGTATCAATGCTTCCGATGAGATCATTACCACCTGGAGCTCTGAGCTGTATGAGGGCTCTCAGGTGCAGAAGGCAGACGCAAATGCAGCAGCTTCCACGGATTCTGAGAGCAATGCACAGGGCGAAACAGCAGACAATGCAGAGACCACCGAAAATGCAGAAAGCACTGAGGCAGCTGCCGAGACAAACGGTAACTAAGGGTAAAGCAGAAGGAGGAAAACATCAATGGGATTAACAAAATCAGTCCTGAAGCGGCCGGTTACCGTGGTCATGGTAATCCTGTGCCTGATCGTGTTCGGTCTTCAGTCCGTGCTTGGATCTAAGCTGGAGCTGATGCCGAGCATGGATATGCCGGTTCTTATTGTATATTCCGTATACCCGGGTGCCAGCCCGGAAGACGTCAATGATCTGGTCAGCACCAAGATTGAGGACGAGATCGGTTCCTTAAGTGGTGTCGATACGATCCAGTCCCGTTCTATGGAGAACGTTTCCCTGGTCATCATCCAGTATGACTATGGTAAAGATATTGACGAAGCATACGACGACTTAAAGAAAAAGATGGACGCCATAGAGGGCGATCTTCCGGACGACTGCAATGCTCCGGTCATCATGGAGTTAAACATCGATGAGATGGATACCGTGTCTCTCGTGATCAATAACAAGGCAGAGTCCAATCTTTATAACTATGTTAACAACAAGATCGTTCCGGAGTTTGAGAAGATCACCACCGTTACCGATGTCAGCATCAGTGGTGGCCAGAAGGAGTACATCCAGGTAGAGCTGATCCCGGAAAAGCTGGAACAGTATCATTTAACCCTTGCTTCCGTGGCATCCTCCATCGGAAGTGCAGACTTTACTTACCCGTCCGGCGATACCATCGTGGGTGGACAGAAGCTTTCTGTCAGTGCCGGAACCGAGTATGACACAGAGGAATTATTAAAGACCATTCCGCTGAACCTTGGAAATGGCAATGTCATTTACTTATCTGATATTGCGAATGTCCAGACGGCTCAGGAGGATGCGGACAGTATCGCGCGCTACAATGGTGAGGATACCATTTCCATCGGCATCAAGAAACAGCAGAGTGCATCTGCGGTTGATGTTTCCAAGTCCGTAAAGCAGACCATCAAAACCCTGATGGATGCCGATGAAAACCTGGAGATCGTTACCGTAAACGATACCAGTGACAACATCACTTCTTCTTTAAAGAGTGTTATGCAGACCATGGTGATGGCAGTTGTGGTTTCCATGCTGATCATCTTCCTGTTCTTTGGTGAGATCAAGGCATCCCTGATCGTTGGTACCTCGATCCCGATCTCTATCCTGGCTGCCCTGATCCTGATCCAGGTTATGGGCTTCTCCTTAAACGTAGTTACCTTATCGAGCTTGGTACTTGGTGTAGGTATGATGGTAGATAACTCCATCGTAGTGCTGGAGAGCTGCTTCCGTTCAACGAAAGGAAAAGGCATTGTGGGCTACCGGGAAGCTGCCCTGGAAGGAAGCGGCATCGTGCTGCAGTCCATCATCGGTGGTACCGTGACCACCTGCGTTGTATTCCTTCCGCTGGCTCTCTTACAGGGTCTGACCGGACAGATGTTTAAACCGTTAGGCTTTACCATCATCTTCTGTATGGTGGCATCCCTCATCAGCGCAATGACCATCGTTCCGCTGTGTTACTGCTTCTACCGTCCGCAGGAGAAGGAGGAGTCCCCGGTGGGAGGCCTGATCCGTGCGATGCAGAACGGTTACCGCAGCATTATGAAGGTTCTTCTTCCGAAAAAGAAAACCGTGATCTTTACTTCCATCGCACTTCTGGTGGCTGCCTTCTGGATGGCTTCACAGCTGCGCATGGAGCTGATGGTTTCCGATGATACCGGTGAGATTTCCGTTTCCATTGAGACCCGTCCGGGCCTGACTCTGGAAGAAGAAGATAAGATCTACGCACAGGTCGAGAAAATCGTAACAGCCGACGAAGACCTGGATTCCTACATGCTGACGTCCGGCGGAAGCGGTATGTCCTCCATGACCAGCACAGGTGCAACCCTGACTGCCTACTTAAAGGATGACAGAAAACGTGAGACCAGCGAGGTTATTAAGGAGTGGAAGCCGCTCTTAAACCAGATCGCAGGTGCGAACATCTCCATGGATATCGCATCCTCCTCCAGCATGTCCTCCTCCAGCAGCAGTGGCATTGAGTACATCCTGCAGAGTACACAGTACGATGAATTAAAGGATGCATCTGACCAGATCACCAAAGAACTTCTGGAGCGCCCGGAGGTATCTAAGGTGCACAGTACCCTGGAGAACGCGGCGCCGGTTGTTAAGCTGAACATCGATGCCATGAAGGCGGACGCAGAGAACATTACCCCGCTTCAGATCGCAGGTACGGTCAGTGCCATGCTGGGTGGTAAAGAGGCAACAACCTTAAACGTAGACGGTGACGATGTCAGTGTTATGGTAGAGTACCCAGATGATGAGTACGACACCATCGACAAGTTAAAGGGCATTGTGCTTCCGAACAACGCAGGCGGTTCCGTAGCCCTGGCTGATGTAGCCGATGTGGTATTCCAGGATAGCCCGAATACCATTACCAGAAAAGATAAGCAGTATCAGGTGACCATCACCGGCGATGTACCGACCGACGATGCGCGCCAGATCGATGCGATCGAGAACAAATTATATAATGAAGTTGTAAGCAAGCATTTGACCCCGACCATCACCCGTGCCTTAAACTCCCAGGATGAGAGCATGAAGGAGGAGTTCGGCAACCTGGGTACCGCCATCATCACCGCGATCTTTTTGATCTTCGTTGTCATGGCAGCACAGTTTGAGTCACCGAAGTTCTCCCTGATGGTCATGACTACCATCCCGTTCTCCCTGATCGGTTCCTTTGGACTGTTATTCCTTGCAGACTGCCCGATCAGTATGGTATCCTTACTTGGATTTTTGATGTTAGTCGGTACCGTAGTAAACAATGGTATCCTGTATGTTGATACCGTAAACCAGTACCGGACCAAAATGGACCGTGACACAGCCCTCATTGAGGCTGGTGCGACCCGTCTTCGCCCGATCCTGATGACAACCTTAACCACCGTTGTATCCATGGTCCCGATGGCATTTGCTTACGGCGACAGTGGTAAGAGCATGCAGGGTCTTGCCCTGGTAGATGTAGGCGGACTGGTAGCTTCTACCATTCTGGCACTCTTAATGCTGCCGATCTACTACGAGGTCATGAGCCCGAAAAAGAAACCGGAACCTCATTACGATTAATAAGCCAGACGGCTTCGGAGGATGTTTATAATGAAACGATTCAAACAGACATTGTCTCTGGCACTTGCCGGAGTCATGGTGACGGCAGCGCCGGTGACGGCGTTTGCCGCCAGCCCGGAGTTCGCCCGCAGCGCTGAGGAGTGGGCAAAATTACGGGACAATACGATTGAGTACGATGAACTGGAAGGCCTGATCCAGGAATACAACGCCACCGTGCAGACCAACAATCTGGACCTGGCGGAGTTTAAGCGGAAATATGGTGATACCAAGGACGATGTATCATCCAAATACCGTGATATGGCCGATGAAATCTATTCCAGCATTACTTACCCGGACAGCGACGAGGCGACATACGGTATGATGGTCGGTTCGGTTGTCATGGCAGAGGTCCAGGCAAAGAATATGGAATCGCAGGCAGATGATAACCTGCAGGACAGTGAGATCGTCTACCTGAATTATAAGTCCGCAGAAAAAACGCTGGTGACGGTGGCACAGTCCAACATGATCAGTTATGAGAAGGACCAGCTGGCGTTAAAGCAGGCAGAGCTTGCAAAGCGTCAGGCAGAGATTTCCTTAACCTCCACACAGACGCAGGCAGCCCTTGGCATGAGTACGCAGGTAGATGTTTTAAATGCGCAGGAAAGCATCCAGAATGCAGAGCGCACGGTGGAGTCCTCGAAAGCAGCTATTGAGAATGTGCGCCAGAAGCTTCAGGTTATGCTGGGCTGGAAGTACAACGATACCCCGGAAATTACAGCGGTACCTGTTTCGGATATGAACCGCATCGCGGCAATGAACCCGGAGACAGATAAGGCGCAGGCGCTGGAAAACAATTACACCTTAAAGGTGAATAAAAAGAAGCTGGCAAATGCCACCAGCGCTAACACGAAGGAAAGCCTGCAGAAGACCATCGAGGATAATGAGAGAAAGATCGGCTCTGCCCTGGTGACTAATTACCAGAATGTGCTGACTGCAAAGCTGGCATATGACCAGGCAGAAGCAAACCTGGATCTGGCAAAGCGGAATTTAAACAGCATGCAGCTGCAGTTTGACCAGGGAAAGGCCAGCAGAAACCAGCTGGAGAACCAGCAGATCACCGTAGAAAATGCAGAGCTTGCCTTAAAGACGGCAGACCTGACCCTGTTCCAGACCATGGAAACCTATGACTGGGCAGTGAACGGTCTTGCAAGTACCTCATAAGGAGCGTGTGTGATATGAAAAGAAAACATCAGATCCTTGCTTTGGGGCTTGCGGCAGTTCTTGCGTCTGCATCGGTGGTTCCGGCCTTTGCCGGGTATGCGCCTACCGGTCCCGGAGCAGAGCCGGGACCTGAAAAATACGATGCGGAAACGCTGGCAAAGCTGCAGGACAATGTTCTGGAATACGATGAGCTTACCCTGCGTGTGCGGGAGTATAACCCGAACATTTCGGAGGCCTGGAGAAAGTATGGAGAGTCGAAGGAAGACTACCAGAATATGCTGACGGAGCTGGAAAGCACCTATGATAAATCCATGGACAATATTGATGACGTTTTAAAGCCGTTAAAGCAGGCGAAAAAGCTGATGCCGCAGCTGAAAAGTTCGGTGAAGCAGATGGAAAGCTTAAAGAGCGGTTACCACAGTCTGGTCCAGGGAATCCGGGATACAGTGACGAACTGGGACACCAGCAAGGTCAACACGGCCACGATCCGCCAGTATGAAAAACAGGTGGTCTCCGGTGCCCAGAGTGCCATGATCGGCTACAATACCATCGTGGATAATAAGGCGACGCTGGAGACGCTGGTGGACCTGTACCAGAAACAGTGCGATATGTATGAGCGGATGGCAGGACTCGGACTGGCAAACCAGACGGATTTAGTCAGTGCACAAACGTCTCTCATCGGGGCGAAGGCCCAGCTGGCCTCGCTGCAGTCCCAGGAGGACAGCGTGTATCGTACCCTGTGTCTGCTGCTTGGCTATGATACTAACAGCGGTGTGCAGATCCAGAACCTTCCGGCTTTTGATATGGGCAGGTTAGATGGCATGAATCTGGAAGCAGACACAAAGAAGGCAATCGGCAATAACTATACGCTGATCGGCCAGAGAACCTCTGCAAAGGGCGAGACCAACGCCCAGATCGCAGCCCGACTGAACACGATCAACGAGGGTGAGCAGAAGCTGACGATCGAGATGCAGCGCCTTTACCAGGATGTTCTGGATAAAAAGGCTGCTTACGAGGCCGCGCAGACCGGCTATGCGGCTGCTGAAAAGAGCAATGGGGCAGCGCAGCGGCAGTACCAGAACGGTCTTTTGTCTGAGATGCAGTACGTCGGCACTCAGATCAGCTACAACCAGAAGAAGGCTGCAAAGGAAGCGGCAGAGCTTGATCTGTGGTCGGCCATGAATGCCTATGACTGGGGCATTGAAGGCTTGGCAACCGTGGAATAGCTGCTATGCCATTTGGCCTGTGCCGTGTGATGGCAGCACAGGATCAAGACAAGGAAAAAAGAAAAAACGGATTTTGACATCAGGGCGATGATCCTCTAACAGGGAGTAATCGCCCTGATTTAATTTATCCCGGAGCTTATCCCGGCTTTCTTCGGGGATCTCTTTGCACACTTCATCCAGAAAGCAGAAGCGCGGGTAGAGCACGCACCACCAGTTGTGCCCCTTCCCTTTTCCGAGGATCACCCGCGCAGCGTCGTAGGTTCCGCAGGGAATGACCAGGTCATCGTAGACCCGGGTGGGAAAGTATGTGCGCTCCAGAGACAGATGCGCCTGGTAAGATATCCCTTTTTGCATCAGAAAATGGCCGGCGGCACTTTCCAGGCCGGACTGGTTTTCTTCCAGCCAGGAAACCATGCTTTCTTTGCTGTTTACGGTTTCGGGCAGCCGGTCACAGATCCAGTCCAGCAGGTAGCTGCGCACCTCCAGCTTGACGGCCTGGTCCTCTTTGGAATCGCTGTTTGCAAGAATGTGAAACCGCAGGATGGATGGTGCGATGCGTCCGGCCAGATCTTCCCGGCTTTTTTGCAGGCTTCCCATGGAGAGAAGCAGAAAGAACAGAAGCAGCAGGAAAAATAAGGGTGGAAAGAGTGGACGCGACATAGATTTAGTTTTCATGGAAAAACCTCCGCTTCATCAATCTTTTTTTGTGTACTGTCACTTTTTAAGTGTTGACAGGTATGTTATAATTAATCAGACATTTTGAATAAAGAAAGGAAATCTTGTTATGAGTAAGAAAAAAATCGCAGTTCTGTTCGGCGGACAGTCATCGGAGCATGTTGTATCCTGTGTGTCTGCGGCAAATGTGATTGACCAGATAGATAAAGAAAAGTATGAGCTGCTTCTGATCGGTATCACCGAGGAAGGCCACTGGGTCAAGGCTGACAGTGTGGAGGAAATCCGTTCCGGGGCGTGGAGAGAGAGCAAGGCAGACGTTATCATCTCCCCGGATGCGACCAAGAAGTGTGCCATGATCACGGAAAATGGCGTGACCAGGGAAGAGAAGATCGATGTGGCATTCCCGGTCCTTCACGGACTTTACGGCGAGGATGGTACCGTTCAGGGAATCTTTGAGCTGGCTAAGATCCCGTACGTGGGCTGCGGCGTGCTGGCATCGGCAGTTTCCATGGATAAGCTTTACACCAAGATCATTGTAGATGACCTGGGTATCCGCCAGGCAGCTTATGTTCCGGTCATGCGCTGGAAGATGGAAAAGGATATCGATGCAGTGGTTGCACAGGTTGAGTCACGCTTTCAGTATCCGGTCTTTGTAAAGCCGTCCAACGCTGGTTCCTCCCGCGGCGTCAGCAAGGCAGAAAACCGGGAAGGCCTGGTAGCAGCCTTGAAGGAGGCAGCAAAGCATGACCGCAAGATCCTGGTGGAGGAGACCATTGTGGGCCATGAGGTAGAGTGCGCAGTTTTAGGCGGCGGACAGAAGCCGGTTAAGGCTTCCGGCGTCGGTGAGATCCTGGCAGCAGCAGAGTTCTATGATTTCGATGCAAAGTATAACAATGAAGAGTCCCGTACTGTCATCGGACCGGAGCTTCCGGGAGATTCCGCTGAACGTGTGCGCGAGGCAGCAGCAAAGATCTTTAACGCAGTCGATGGCTATGGCCTGTCCCGTGTCGATTTCTTTGTGACAAAGGAAGGCGAGGTCATCTTCAACGAAATTAATACCATGCCGGGCTTTACCGCCATCAGCATGTATCCGATGCTCTGGGAGGCAGCAGGCATCCCGAAGGCAGAGCTGGTAGAACGTCTGATCAGCCTGGCGTTTGAGAGGTAAGTGACATGATCGACAAAAACGCGCCGGTGGGCGTATTCGATTCCGGTGTGGGCGGCCTGACGGTAGCAAGGGAGATCATGCGGCAGCTGCCCGACGAGCGGATCATCTATTTTGGCGATACGGCGCGGGTACCGTACGGAAGCAAGTCCAGAGATACCGTGCTCCGCTATTCCAGACAAATCATCCGTTTCCTTAGGACAAAGGAGGTAAAGGCAATCGTCATTGCCTGCAATACGGCAACAGCCCTGACACTGGATACCGTGGCGGCCGAGTCGGATATTCCGGTCATCGGTGTGATCAATGCCGGCGCCCGGGCCGCCGTGGATGCAACACGCAACGGGCGGATCGGTGTCATTGGAACAGAAGCAACGGTCGGCAGTGGTATTTACACGGAAGTGATGAAGAAGATGAAGCCGGGAATTCAGGTGTTTGGCAAGTCGTGCCCGCTCTTTTGTCCGCTGGTAGAGGAAGGATGGCTTCATGATCCGGTGACAGATGAGATCGCATCCCGCTACTTAAGCGTGCTGAAAGAAAAGTATATTGATACCCTGGTAATGGGCTGCACCCATTACCCGCTTCTGCGATCGACGCTGAGACGGCTGATGGGAGAAGATGTGACGCTGGTAAATCCGGCCTACGAGACCGCCATTGAGCTGCGTGGGCTTCTTGCGGAGAAGGGCTTAAGCCGCGACCCATTTGCGCCGTTTGCAGGGGAAAAGCACCAGTTTTATGTCAGTGACCTTGCGGAAAAGTTTACGGATTTTGCAAGCTCGATCCTGCCGCAGGACGTGAAAGAGACAAAGAAGATCAACATTGAGGAATATTGATCCTGCCTGTGAAACGCAGAACCGGAGAGAACTGCCAGAACGGGAAACAAAACGATATGCCATGAGAGAGTTGAGATTATGACAAGAGATGTATTGATCCGTTTAAGCGGCCTTCAGGCCATGGAGGGCGATGAAGGAACGGTGGAGGTGATCACCTCGGGGGATTACTTCTGGAAAAACAATAAGCATTACCTGATCTACGATGAGGTGATGGAAGGGATGGATGGAGCCATCCGCAACACCATGAAGCTGACTCCGGAGAAGCTGGAGATCAAAAAAAGCGGACCGGTATCTGCGAATATGGTGTTTGAGCTGGACAAAAAGACCCAGACTCATTATGTAACCCCGATGGGAGAGCTGCTGGTGGAAATGACGACCAGCCGGATCGGGTTTGAGGAGGAGAATGACCATTTGAAGGTTGAGGTGGAATATGCGCTCGACATCAATTATGATCATGTCTCGGATTGCCGCATTGTCCTGGATATCACTTCAAAGGACTGCGCGAAGCTGGATCTGGGAAATGCACAATAGGAAAAGAAACAAAAGACATAAAAAAAAAGAGGCATTGCGCAAAACGCACTGCCTCTTTTTCTGCCCCGTGGGACATGCGGACAAGATTAATTCTCTTTCTTAAATCTTGCAAAGAAACCTTTTTTCTTCGGTGCCTGCGGGATTGCTCCGCCGCGGACACTCTTGATCTCGGTGATGTAAAGACCGCTCACAACCACTTTTGCCTCGGTCTTAACCGGGAGTGATGCAAATACACGCTCGTCTGCCATCAGGGTCATAACCTTTGGACCTACCTTCGCCTTTACAACCGGAACCTTTGCCCAGCGCATGTACTTCGGAGTCTGCTCGTAGACCATTTTCGGAAGACCGGAATCTTTGATCTTCATTTTCTTTTTGTCAATGACCAGCATGGATACAGTCTGTTTGGACATTTCCAGAAGCTGCTGCTGCTCTACCTGACGTTTTTCGAGCTTTCTTCCTAAGAAGTACAGAACCGCGAGGGCGATCACTGCGATCACCAGAATTACCAGCAAAACGTTTAAAAAAGTCTGCATGGGGAATACCTCCATTAGGTTCTTTTATGTAACAGGACAAACCTGTACAAAAAGTATAGCATTTCCGGCAAAAAAAATCAAGGAAAAACTTGACAGCTTGACAGACGTATGATATTATGGAGTGTGCACTATTGTGGCGTTCTGGGCTTTTTGCGCCCAAAAATATGCCAGAAATTAGATTAGAAAACAGGGGTGAAACGTCAATGGAGAAAAGCAGAATGCGCCCGGTAACATCGGGAAAGAGCGTTAGAATGAGCTACTCAAGACAGAAAGAAGTTCTTGAGATGCCAAACCTGATTGAGATTCAGAAAGACTCCTATCAGTGGTTCCTCGATGAAGGATTGAAGGAAGTATTTGAAGATATCTCCCCAATCTCCGATTTCGCAGGTCATTTAAGCCTCGAATTCGTTGATTTTACATTATGTAAAGATGAAGTCAAATATAACATCGAAGAATGCAAAGAACGCGACGCAACTTACGCTGCACCTTTAAAGGTAAAGGTAAGACTTTACAATAAGGACAAAGAAGAGATCAACGAGCACGAGATCTTCATGGGAGATCTTCCGCTTATGACCGATACCGGCTCATTCGTAATCAACGGCGCTGAACGAGTTATCGTAAGCCAGCTGGTTCGTTCTCCGGGTATCTACTACGGAATCGGCCATGATAAGATCGGTAAAGAGCTGTACACCTGCACGGTTATCCCGAACCGTGGTGCATGGCTGGAGTATGAGACCGACTCCAATGATATCTTCTACGTTCGTGTAGACCGTACCCGTAAGGTTCCGGTAACCGTACTGGTGCGTGCACTGGGCTATGGCACCAACGCAGAGATCATCGATCTGTTCGGCGAGGAGCCGAAACTGCTGGCAAGCTTTGGCAAGGATACTGCAGAGAGCTATCAGGATGGCCTGTTAGAGCTCTACCGTAAGATCCGTCCGGGCGAGCCGTTATCCGTTGATAGTGCAGAAAGCCTGTTAAACAGCATGTTCTTTGACCCGCGCCGTTACGACCTGGCCAAAGTCGGCAGATATAAATTCAATAAGAAGCTTCACTTCAAAAACCGCATCAAGGGCCAGATCCTGGCTGAGGATGTAGTGGACATGACCACCGGAGAGGTTTTAGCAGAGGCTGGCGCAAAGATCGACAAAGAGCTGGCAACCACTCTGCAGAACGCAGCAGTTCCGTACGTTATGATCCAGACCGAGGAGCGCAACTACAAAGTCCTGTCCAACTTAATGGTTGACCTGGCAGCTTATGCAGACTTCGATCCGAAGGAAGTCGGTGTTACAGAATTAGTATATTATCCGGTATTAAAAACTATTCTGGAAGAAGCTGGCGATGACCAGGAAGCATTAAAGAAACTGGTTCATAAGAACATCACCGAGCTGATCCCGAAGCATATCACCAAGGAAGACATCATCGCTTCCATCAACTACAACATGCATCTGGAAGGCGGCATCGGTAACGCAGACGATATCGACCATCTGGGCAACCGCCGTATCCGTGCTGTTGGTGAGCTGTTACAGAACCAGTACCGCATCGGTCTGTCCCGTATGGAGCGTGTGGTAAGAGAGCGTATGACCACCCAGGATATGGACGGCATCACTCCGCAGTCCTTAATCAACATCAAGCCGGTTACCGCAGCAGTGAAGGAGTTCTTCGGAAGTTCCCAGCTGTCCCAGTTCATGGACCAGAACAACCCGCTGTCTGAGCTGACCCACAAGAGACGTCTCTCCGCATTGGGACCTGGCGGTCTGTCCCGTGACCGTGCCGGATTCGAGGTTCGAGATGTACACTACACCCATTACGGACGTATGTGCCCGATCGAGACTCCTGAGGGACCGAACATCGGTCTGATCAACTCCCTTGCAACCTATGCAAAGGTAAATGAGTACGGCTTCATCGAGGCTCCGTACCGTGTGGTAGACAAATCCGACCCGGCTAACCCGCGTGTAACCGACGAGGTGGTATACCTGACTGCAGACGAGGAGGATAACTTCGTTGTCGCACAGGCAAACACCCCGCTCGACGAGGAAGGCCATTTCATTAACAATAACGTAGCCGGCCGTTTCCGTGAGGAGACTTCCGAGTTCCAGAAGAGAGCCATCGACTTAATGGACGTATCTCCTAAGATGGTATTCTCCGTAGCAACATCCATGATCCCGTTCCTGCAGAACGATGACGCAAACCGTGCACTGATGGGATCTAACATGCAGCGTCAGGCCGTTCCGCTTTTAAGAACCGAGGCGCCTGCAGTAGGTACCGGTATCGAGGGCAAGGCTGCTGTCGACTCTGGTGTCTGCGTAGTAGCAAAGCATGCCGGTGTTGTTGAGCGTTCCGCTTCCAACGAGATCATCATCAAGCGTGATGACAACGGCGCAAAAGATGTTTATCATCTGATCAAATTCTCACGAAGCAACCAGTCCAACTGCTACAACCAGAAGCCGCTCGTTTACAAGAACGACC
>OHMN01000308.1_pt1 | contig 48533 bp, 65 predicted proteins | sample 1569361 | NCBI WGS metagenome assembly OHMN01 (sample SAMEA3541508, study PRJEB24748) | human gut metagenome | biome: human gut; feature: human-associated habitat; material: faeces | place: China | collected 2012
TTTCATACCTTTGGCACCTTCGGTCAGAACAACTTCCGCACCATATGCTTTTACCAAGTTTCTTCTTTCAATGCTCATGGTTTCCGGCATAGTTAAAATCACGCGGTATCCTCTGGCTGTGCCCACTGCTGCCAAACCAATACCTGTGTTGCCGCTGGTAGGTTCAATGATAACGGAACCTTCTTTTAATTGACCTTTTGCCTCAGCATCTTCAATCATCGCTTTTGCTACACGGTCTTTTACACTGCCTGCCGGATTGAAATATTCCAGCTTTGCAAGAATTTTTGCATTTAACTGATGTTTTTTTTCGTAATTGGTTACTTCCAATAACGGTGTACCGCCGATGAGTTCCGTAAGACTTTTATAAATGTTGGCCATTTTGCCTGACTCCCTTCAATATACAATTCATAATTCATTTGTGATATTGCAGCCTGAACATCGCATACGTACGTCCAGACAAAGCGTAAACATACGCATTATGCTCACCTCTGTCTTAATGTTTACTATTCATACTATTTTAGTACTGTATAGAGTGTACCCCTTTTTTGAAAAAAAGTCAACCAAAAATCCATAAAAAATAGTTTCTTGTGATATATATCAGGATTGTATCTCAATGTTACATTTGGCCAAATATCGTTTCATCATCATGCGAATACTGTCCGGACTGTTTCCTCCCCCTATCTCTGCTGCCACTTGTACCCAAGTATGGCCTTGTACAAATCTTAAAAATATAATTTGCCGTATCATACTGTCATCAATGTTTGAAATATATAATATCAATTTTTTATATTCTTGAATGCTTCTTTTCATACATTGCTCTATTAATTGTTTGCATCGTTCTATTTCAGCCAGTATTTCTTTATCTGTTGATTGCAGACAAATATCAGGTATATCGGGAAGAGAAATTTTTTGCATTTCCACTGCCTTTTCCAACTCTTCCAGGCGTTTTTGCTCCACAATGATTTCTTTTCTTAAGTACAGTAATTGAGAAAAATCATTTAGTGTCATTCCTGTTCTCCTTTTAAAACAAACTACAGAATTCTGTATCTATATTATATCAGAATTCTGTAGTTTGTCAATCATGTAAGATTTTGACTAACTCAATACCGTATCTTGCTCCAAAATATCGTTAGCCCCATAAAACATAGGCTCTTGCTTTAACTTTTGATACATAGCTTCATAGCTGACTACTGCATCTTTGTCCAGTGGATACTCAAAGGTATGTACAAAAATAGACAAGTCTAAAGGAATAGGAAAACCGATTTCGTTGTTTTCTTCTGTCAACGCAATTACTTTTTCTTTGTCGTATTCATCGCCCGTTTTTGCCATTTCCTCTTCAAGCTGCTCTTTGACTTCCTCCTGCCGCTTGATAAGGGCTTCCCTTTCTTTTTCCTGCTGTCTGTAGCTTTCATCTGTATAGCTTTTTACCGTGACTTTGATACCGTCTACCATAGAGATACTGTCTACACGGTGATACGTTGTTTTTACACCTTTTCCATTGATTAGTTCTTTTTCTAATGCCATTTTATTTCCTCCTTTATGTTGTTCTTTTCCATATATAGCATGTGATATACGGTTGTAAGTTGTTATGGGCTTGTCCGCCGCCTTCCAGGCTGATTGTTGCTCCTCCAAACTCCGTGCCCGTAACGCCGTTTCGATTGGGATTATGTCGCTGTAGCTTAAAAGCTCCTGATGGTGATTCGTTTTCCCATAGCAGCAAGTTGAAAGTTCCGATATCAGAAGGCAGCTCGCTAACGGTTAATGTATGGGCCTTTTCTCCGCCTGTTTTCTCTACCGTATTAAAACTTGTATCTGCGGTATTTACGCCTACAGGTGTTCGACCGCCTCCCCATGCCGCCCATGTTCCCCCATATAGAGTTCCGGGGTTTGTGGAAACCGTTGTTTCAAACAGACTTCCCACAGGATGCGATGCCAAAAAGATTGCACTTGTTCCGATGTCCGCCGCTGTAATTGTGATATTGCCTGTTAACGCCTTTCCGTTTATCGTTCGGCTTGTAGGCACTGCGCCTACATCGGCTGCGGTCGGCATTTGTATTAATTTACCGCTGCCGTCCAGTCCTGCGATACCGTTTGGCTGATTTTTCTGCGTATTGATAGTGCTTATCGCTGCTTGTTCGGCGATTCCTTCCGCAGCTCCTGCGGCATCTTCTGCCTTTTTGACTGCTGCGTCTATCTCTTTGTTAAAGCCTATCATGGCAGTATTGAAATCTTGATTTATTTCTTGTATTGCTTGTGCTCCATCTTTTCGTACATCGTCCGCTGCTTGATTTGCGTTTTTTATCGCTTCGTTAGCTTCTACAATTTTTTGAGTAAGTGTGACAAATTCGTTGCTACTTTCAACTGCACCGTCAAGGTTGCATTTCTGCACTCGCAAAACGAGATTGTCAACTCTTAGCTCTGCTGTTTTGTTTGCTTTTATGATTTGTAGCCAGCAGTCATTATCCCCTGATACTGTGCACGCTTGCTGTGTAAGAGTTACTTGTGCACTGTTTTCAGATATTACAGTGGGAAGCATAGAAACTGTGCCATCATTTTTACTTACGTAAAAGTTAGCTTCACAATCGGAAAGATTTAAAATCTCGCCATCAGTACCTATGACTGTAAAATCAAAAATCCTAGAGCCGTTTTCCCCTTGTACCGCATGGATTAATGTTTTTACACTTTTACTATTAGCGTTTAATATTAAGCTATCATTTATCATTTTTTACCTCCTTTAACCCAGAGAAGTTATTAACCCATTAGAAACATTTATTCGTGAACCATTATCGAGTAGAAATGACCCTGTGAAACAGTTTTGCGGCGAAATATAGGCATTCCCCACCTTCAATTCCGCCGTATTTATATCAACTCGATTTTCTCGTATAACCAGCGGGCTTGTACCTCCCATATCAAATGCAATAAGACCATCCCAACTTCTTATGCTTTGTTTCCAACCTCCAGACGAATTGAAAAAAATAAGCTCTGTGTTACCTGATGATGAATCAATATCAATTCCAAAAAGGGTCTTATTGTTTTCTTTGAAGCTGAATCCAAAAGCAAGCGCCCCGCTGGATGTTCTATTGTTTCCCATGAGGATTTCATATGCATCTCCGCCATTAGCACCAACAAGATTGGATGCTCTTAAAACTCCCCCGTCCAAATCGAAGTAAACATTGCTGTCTGATGAACGGATTACACCCGCTTGGATAATGTTCGCATTTAAAGTTCCCGACGTGATTCGGTCTGCTACTATTTGTCCATCATTTGTCATAGCCAATGAGAAAGGCCCGTTATACCCGTTACTGCTATATCCCAAGCCTCCCGAGTTCCACCGCCATACCTTTTTGGCCGTATTTATATCAGGTGTGTCCATGATCAATATTTCTTGCGGGTTTTTAGCAGGGCGTAGCACTACATATCCACCACTATTTCCAGTGATTGCGTTTGTGGCAGCAACAATTGCCTGTTCCAATGTAGACATTGACGGAGCACTATCTATCTCCTGTTGCTGCTGTACAATAGTGTCGGCAATATTTGTTCTAGCATCGCCTATCTCGATGCTTTCGTACTTTTCTTTTAGTACATCAAAAACTGTCTTTACGACTTTTGCTTTTGCACTTACACCCAGCTTATAAAACTCTACTTCTACTGTGTCACATAGTCCGACGCGTTCAAGTCCTGCTATATCTTCATACCCTTCCGTCTGCCAAAGAGGTTCAAACTGCACCTGTAGTGAAACGGTAGGTTTTGCAATATCGTTATTTTTTATGTAGTTATTGGCGGCTTCTCGTAGCATGTCCACCGTTACAGTCGTGCCGGATTCAAAGCTACTGCTAAGGTCTACCGGTGCGATTCTTGGGTAAGCATATGTTGACTGTATTTGTACTACTTTTTCGGGTAGCTCTAAAACTGTGCTTTCGTCTGCTTTGTAGTACGGATATATTCCCGTCAACGCATTCGAAATATTTTCTTCTTGTGTAACATCTTTTAAATTTTTTCCATAAAGGATTTTAACTCCTCGGTCTTGTCCACGTTGTGCATGCAATTTTACAGTATGGTTATCCCACTCATACTCACCGCCGTATACATCCAGTACGGAGCCAGAAACTCCTCCTAGTAGAGAGCGAAAAGAAGATGGAACTCCAACGGTCATTGTTCCGTTTTTTGTTATATCTGTCCACATCTCAAAAGGATTATCAATTGCACTTTTTGCCTTTAATTGTGTAACCGCTTCGGTTATGCTGTTAGCTGTAAAAGGAGATACAGGAATTTTATTAAGCTGATAAGATACATGTTCAGCCTTAAAAGTTACAAGCCCGTTAATCGGTTTTGAGTTATAATACACTCTGAAAAGTTGTAAATCCGAAAGTTCATTTGGCATGGCTTTTATAATACTATCATACTTTATACTTTCATAAAGCTGCCCATTTATCGGGTATCGCAGTTCAAGCTCAAAACTTCCGTTTCTCTCTTCTGTTACTGTGCAGTATGTACAGTCTGAAAGCATACCCAAGCCGTTGTTGTTAAAATTTGTCTGTTTTGCATCATAAAGTATTGGTATCATAGCGTACACCACCTTGGAATGATTTCTACTTTGGTTATCCCGCCTGTCCAATCAATAACGTTTTCACCGACTTGTAGTATTGGAAACTCGATAAAATTTACTGTGCTGTTTTTGTTTTCCGTCCCTTTGTACACCAATCCCACATCGCTGTTTATGGTGACATATCCGTCTATAGATGAAAGGTTGTAATTTACGTTATTTACAGACAGTACACCGTCACCATTTCCATATACGGTGATAATAGGTTGACTTTCAAAGTATTCAGGATTGTATATTCTTCCGCCCGATGCTGGGATTGACACAGTTTGCTCCCCACCTTTTGAGAAAAGAAAGGGATTGCAATTGAAAATTAATTCTGCTGTACCATAGCGGTTAATGCTGATTTCAAATTCCGTGGCATTAGAAATGGCCGCTAGTCTAAAGTATTCAGGTTGATAGGTATCTTCTAAACGCCTGTACCCTGCATTAGATAGCAGCCATGCTTTTAAAGCTCTTGTTTTTTCAGGTACATCTTTTCTAAAACTCACAGTATATGAAATTTCTATATTGTTATATCGCCCGTTATCAATGATTAAGTCCCCACTTCGTCCCGGAATTGAAACCGTGGTTACATCTCTTGATGGAGAATTATATGTTTTTTCTCCGCTTATAAGCAGTCCCAAATCTTGGCTGTTTTTTCCGTCATACACAAAAAAATTCATCATGAAAAAACCGCCGCCTTTCTTTGCGCTGCCATGTTGATTTCATCCATGATATATGCAGTAAGTTGTTTTATATCTTTGGTTGTGTCATTATTAGTGAAGGAATCTATGTTGATTGTGATACCGCCAGCCAAAAAAGAACCTTGCTGTTTCTGGCTGCTGGTAAGAGGAGTTACCCTTGCCTTTCCTCCGTCAAGCATAGTTAAAAGTTCAGGACCTTTTTCACCTACAATCGCGCTGCCGGATGACAGAGTGCCACCCTTTGCTAGATACGGTAAGTTGTTAATTTTCCCAATTTGAAATCCTACATGCCCCCCGCCCAGCCAGTCAGGAACATCAAAACCAATACTATTGATACCGTCTATAATCCAGTTAATTCCATCAATTGCCTTGTTTATCAGCCAAAGAATCCCATTAATAGGCGCTTTTGCAATATCTACGAATCCGTCCCAAATACGTTTAAATGTATTAGAAACACCTTGCCACAAATTATTCCACCACTGTCCTACACGGTCAAACATGGATTTCACTTGATTCCATGCGTTAGGGATTGTCTCTGTAAAAAAGCTGCAAATTCCATCCCAAATTCCTTTGAAAAAGTCTCCTACACCTTGCCATAATCCATTCCACCAGTCTACGGCCGCATTAAACATATCAACTACGGTTTGCCACGCATTGGGTATTGTCTCCGTAAAAAATCCGACAATCGCATTCCATACGTTTGTGAAAACTTGTTTTATGTTTTCCCATAAAGTAATCCAGAATTGACGAAAGGATTCACAGTTGTTCCACAAGTAAATAAATGCAGATACCAATGCAGCAATAGCTGAGATAATCAGACCGATTGGATTCGCAGACATCGTTGTATTTAAAGCTTGCATTATGGGTGTTCCAGTTTTTATTGCAGAGAACAGCTTTTGAAATCCCGAAAATAAAGATGTTACAATTCCTGTTATTTTAAAAGCCGCAAATCCAGCTCCAATGGCGACTAATGCCGTCATTACTGCATCTTTGTTATCCAGAATGAAATTTATTAATTTGGAAATGGCATCTGTTATCTTCGTTATGATTGGCATAACTTCTTCACTTAATCTTGCTAAAGAATCGCTTAGTTCTGCATTGGCTTGATTGCTTTCAACTAAAGATTTGTTATTTTCTTGCCACGCCTGTCCTGCATTTATAAGACCTTGGCTAGCTAACTCTTGCAGAACAATATTAGCTCTTTCTGTTTCACTGTTAGCAGCTTGGAGCTTTGCATTAAAGTCATCCTCCGATGTCCCTGCCCAGTTCAACACATCTGCAAAGGTTCCTGTTACTGTTCCTGTTTTTATTGTTTCATTCATCGCTTCGGATAAGCTGTCAATCGGAATACTGTCTCCATATGTTGCCCATGCTCCAATAGTTCCATTTACCACTTCCGTTAGCTGTTGCTGTGACAATTTTAATGCTTGTAAGTTTGCAGTTGTTGTTGCTGCGGTTTGGTCATCTCCTAAAACTCCATAAAGCGTTTTATATGTTTGCGCCGTTTCTTCTGCGGTGTATCCTGCGTTTTGACTGGATATTTCAAGACTTGCCATGATTTTCATATATTCTTTGGATTCTTCTGCCACGTCTTTTAATCCAGACGCAACACCTTTTACACCTTCAACAATCGCCTCTGCCTTCAAATAATCACCAAAATTTGAGGCTTCTTTTCCCGCTTTTTGCAAAGAATCTTTCGCTTCATCCGCTGCATCCGCAACCTCTTTCACAGGTTTTTCATCAATGCCGTTGACTGCGTTTTCTGCTTGTTTTGCGTTCGTTTTTAAATCACGAAGTTTGTTTTCCGTCGATATAATTTCTCTTTTTAGAGCATTATACTTTTCTTCTCCTATATCTCCACGTTGAAACTGTGCTTGTACTTGCTGTTCCGCATTTTTCAAGGCTTGAAGTTTTGTTTCGGTGCTATCAACTGCTTTTGTAAGCAGGTCATATCTTTGGCGCAGCAACTCTGTATTAGTAGGGTCTAACTTCAAAAGCCGTTCTACATCGCGAAGTTGGCTTTGCGTTGAACTAATTTCTTTGTTTACTCCCGATAAAGCCTTTGAAAGTCCTGTGGTATCCCCACCAATTTCAACCGTGATTCCCTTTATTCTATCTGCCATAAAATCCCCCCTTAAAAAAGAAAAGCACCTGTCTTGCGACAAGTGCTAATCTTAAAAGTTGTCAAAATCTTCTTGCGTTGCTTTTATCGGGTAGTCGTAGTCATCATTCGACCTCTCTGTAAACATATCATAGATAAATCCCATCGTATAAAGCTCAAGTTCTTTCGCAGGAATATTCATTTGATAACATCTCAACATAAAAAGAGGTGTTGTCATTTCCCTGCAACTTGGCTTAATTTTTTTTTACTTTCCACCTGTGTGCTTTCATTTTGTACCCAAAGGTCTAAAAGTTCATCTAAAACTTGGTAAATCGAGAAAGTTTCAAAGTTGTCAAGCCAATCCTCTACGGCGTCAGATATTTCATCCGGCGCAGCGTGCTTTGCCATAATGTATGCAATATTCTCAAAAATTTCTAAATCCATGATTGAGAACTGTTCTTCTTCTGTTAAGTTTTTAACATATGCGGTTTTTAGTTGAGCTAAATCCTTTAAAACATCTCGCCCGAACCGCATTCTATAAAGGCGTGGAATTGCGGCAGAAGCCTTAAACTTTACCTTTTTACCATCAATATTTAATGTTTTAACCATTGCTTACTCCTTATGATTTTGTAACAGTTACCGTATACGTTTTTTTTTGTGTGGAATTGGTGGTTTTTATTGTCACTGTGTTTTCTCCACTTGTCCAAGTTGCAGATGCACCGCTTTTTACCGGAGTTGACCCATTTGTAATTTCTACCGCTGTGCTCGCTCTCACTGCCTCTGCGGTGATAATATTACTGCTATCAGTTGTTTCCGCAGTATACTCCAGTACACCCGGACTAAATTCCGGAGTAAGCTCCACTCCACTGATGGTTAAAGAAGCAAGCTCCGCATTTGCAGTTGGAGCTTGTCCGGGCAAAATTACTTGGTCATACCAAGCGCTATATGTTTCTGTTGGGGTACTTTCGTTTGCGACGCTTTTTACTGTACCGTCATATAAAGGAGAAGATTTGAATTCAAATTCGTCCATATCGGGTTCGCGTTGATTTTCTTTGTTTTCACCCGCGATGCCTGGGCGAGAAGCAGAGCAGTTATAAAAAACATATCTTCTATTAAAAGCATCTCCCTTGAATCCGAAAAGCATAGCAAAAAGATTCTGTGGAGCATCTGCATTCTCTACCTGCATTCCTGTTACTTCATCTATGTACTCACCAAGACAGTCCAGCTTAAAGTCGGATGGAGTATCTAAAATGCTTAACGTGCCTGTATAACCGTTGTTTGATGTAGTTACATAGTAGTCGATGCCATCCGCACGTTGAACGATTTGTTCGCCTTCTGCGGAAATTTCAATGCTTACAGAGCCAGGTAGTTTTTTAGGCGCACCATATACAGGTGTTCCGTCCTCTTGCAACTCTAGTTTTGCGTAGTGTACGTCTATAAGGTCATAGTGCACTTTGTTTTTCTTTGCCATTATTACACCTCAATTTCATAAATAATTTGATAAACTTTTTCTGTACTGACATAAGTTTCAGATTTGTTGTAGAAAAATCCTGTCAATGCAGTTTCAACTGCTTTTTCCAATTCTCGATTTTTCAATTCTGTATAAAGCTCTACCCGCACATTTGATACTTCGTAGTACACGCCGCCGTCTGCTCCGACATTATCCGTGTCATAGACGTAGTAACAAATGAAGGGCGGGGCTTGTCTTTCTGTAAAAAAACGATAAGCAACAGGGATTCCTGTTGCCTCCAATATTGTTTTCAATTCAGCAAGTGTCATGATTCTTTCACCGCCACTTTTGCCTTATTTTCCAGCCTCTTTGCTGCTTTCTTCTCAGCAGGGTATATATGCGGTTTTCCTTCCACCCTACCGCCGTTGACTTTTGCATGTCCAAACTCCAAAAGATGTGCAAGACTTGGTTTTTTTGCGTTGTATATCCTTATGCGTATGTCGTTGTCGCTTTCAAAAACAACTTTTTTCTTCCAGCCTCGCTTATACTCTCCTGTATCCGTAGGGGAATTTGCCTTTATTTCTTTTAGACATTCTGCAGCTGTTTCTTGAACCTCTTCTTTGATTTCTTCTGCCACTTCGTCAGAGTACTGCTCTAACTGTGCCATAATTTCAACGGAAATATCTTCCGGTCTTACTTTAGCCATCATTCCCCACCTTTCTTTCCAGGTACAGTTCCATTGTGTCATCCACTGTGCTGTGAAAGGTTCTGTACACTGAAAATTCTATTGGTGTATCAGTTCCAATAATGACAGTTGTTTCTCCTTCGTAGTTCACATACGGAGTTATCGCCACAAGCTGGGGCTTCATGCCCATCTCACCAGCATTAGACCATTCCGCACGGGTAACAGATTTCAATGTTGCCCATACAGCACGTTCCGTTCTTTGTGGAACCATTTGTCCAATATCATCTTTTGTGTATGTTTCTTTTACAAGTAAAATTAATTCATCCATTTACAGCACCTTTTTCTGAAAAAAGACGGTTATTCAAAGTCCAACGCAACATTCGTGGCATTTCGTTCTGTTGCTCTTTTCTCTTTCTATACAGATATGCCGCATACATCTCCACCAGTAAAGCGTCATCTTGTGAGGTTGTCAGAGTAATCCCCTCTTTCAAAATAAGTTCTTTTGCTGATGAGATAAGAAAAAGCAAGTACTCATCCAGTGCGTTTACTGAAACCTGCAAATCAATTTTTAATATTTTTAAAATATCTTGTTCACTCATACCCTAACCCCTTTCGGGTTCTTATGCAGATTTAGTAACATTTACTGTGTATGTACGCTCACTTACACCATTTTGTACTGTTACAGTCAACGAATGTGCGGTATCATCTGCAAGCCATTTGATACTTGCGCCGTTTGGATAGTTTTTACCTTCATAAGCAATGTTTACTTTTGCTTTTGCTTGTGTTGGATTTGCGGTGATAGTACTGCTTGCTGCGGAAGCTGCAACAGTATATGCCAAAGTTTCAGGGTCAAAGGTTGGAGAAAGTGTCTCAGTACCGATTGTTAAATCTGTTAAAGTTGTGTCGTTTGCAGTATCACCTGGGAAAGTTGCGTCCGTTGCAGGTGCCGCACCAATACCGATAGCCACAAAACCTTCTGCGATTACAGGCATACCGTCATAGCGTGCAGAACCTTTAAATGCAGCTTGGTCTTCTGCAAAACGATATTCATCAGAACGTGCAAACTCCGAACCGCTTCTTTCTGCCAATAAATATAAATCACCATAGCCTCCTACAATATTTCCATCGGAAATAACTTCATCCGGAAGCACGTCAATGTCTCCACCAATCACAGGCATTACGCCGTTTTGTGCAGATACGATAGCACCGGCAGCATTAAATGTCATAGCTTCCACAAGCAAATCTGTATATGTGGATTCGTTCATCGCCCAAAATTTCACGCCACGGCTGTATTTTCCTTTTGCTGCTTTTGCTGCAATCGCAATGGCTTTGAAAAATTCAATGCCTGTTTTTCCTGTGATAGTAGACATATTAGTTGTTGATAGATTTTTCCAAGGTCTTGCGTTTGGTGGGTATTTGTCCGGCTCAGATGTTTGTGCTAGTCTTGTTGCGATACCTAAAGGCATTTTTACACCTGTACCGTACAAAATAGCTTTATCTACGGAAATACCGATTGATGCACCCATACCTTCCATAATTTCATAAGCCAGGTTTAAGTCACTGTCTTCCAAAGTTGCTTGGCAGATATATACAACACCGCCGACTTTGTAGCCGTCAACTTCTACCTGGTTAAAGCTAAAGTCCAAATCGTTTAGTTTTGCGCAAGCCTCTGTCCAAATCGCCTCTGGAATTGCACCCATTACTGTTTGGCGTGCCTTACCATTTACGGCTCTTAATCTTACTCGTCTGGTTAGTTTTGAGTAGTCCATAATATTTTGACGTAGCAAGTCAAGGACCACCGTTGGAATTGTTAAGTCAGCACCTGTTACACCTCTTTTTTGAGAAACTCCAGAAAGTTGTTCCCTGCCCATTTCTCTTGCTCTCTCCAAAAAAGCTTTTACATCTTCACGTGCCACGAATTCTCTTTGCTCTTGTGCGTTTAAACCAAAAAATTTTGCTCTTGTCTGCATTTTATTATCAGCCCTTTCTTTTCTATCTTTTTTTACTTCCCTGATGTCTGGAGATTTGGATTCTTCTGCCTCCAAATCTGCTTCCAAACCTTCGATTTCACTTTCCAGTGTAGATTTTGATTCTTCGTGTTCTTGTTTTTCAGTCTCGAATTTTTCAACTTCTTCTTTTACTGTGTTTTGTTCCTCTTCTGTTTGCGCTTTTTGAATTGCTTGTTCCAGTTCAGCTTCGCGGACAGAAAAGCTTTCATCTTTTTTTCTAAGCTCTTCCAACTCCGCTTTTTTAGAATCAATATTTCTTTTTAACATCAAAATTTTAAGTGCCATCATTTACTCCTTTCAGGCGTTGAATCATTTCTTTTTGCCAAAGTTCTTTTTTTCTTTTCTGTAGTTCTTCATAATCTTTTTTTCTTGCTATAACGGATGTGTCTTCATAGGCAGGAAACGTTACAACAGATACTTCATAAAGCTCAACTTTTTTTAATCTCCATACTGTTGTTCCGTTTTCCATTACTTCAGTACTTTGGTCTAAAATATCAAATCCGAAGCTGCATTGACTTACATCCCCACGCTTTACTCTTTCGTAAAGGTTCATCGCGTCTTGGTCTGATTGATTGATAAGGATGCTCCCCCATAGTCCAGTTCTGTCAACTCTTAAAGTAAGGGTTCCGGCTGTAGTCCTCCCAAGAACCAAAGTGCTATCGTGATTCACCAACGCACGTACATCACCGTCAACTGTTTCATTGAAAGCATCTTCGTCAATGGTTTCAATTGCATTTTCCCACATGCGATATTCGCTACCAAATACCGCAAAATATCCCTCAATATACAAGTTACCGTCCTCTGCACGTGTAGTAAATTTTCCGTCACGCACAAGAGCAGTGCGTTCATACGTCATTTATCATCACCTCCATTCAATTTATTTTGGTCTCCAATCATGCCTCGGGGAATATAATTTTCTAAAATGACAAGTTCATTTAGTCCTGGTATCGGTGACAGTCCTATCCAGTCTCTAACCTCATTGCCTGTCATAATTCCTCGAACAAATTGGTCGTCTGCGACCGCCGCCATGTCTTTTAAGTCGTAATTATATAGACTGCGTGCATTGAACCGAAAAAACCAATCAGGGTTATACAAAAGTTTCTTCGTAAGTTCCTGCTCTATCCCTCGGGCAATCGGCATAATTGTGGTATTGATAAAGTTATTCCATGCATCACGTTTAAACTCCCCGATTCCCAAAACAAAAGGCGGAACCCCTAAGATAGCCGCCACTGTTTTTTTATCCAGTTCAACAAAGTCCGCCAATGCAAGGTCTGATAATGATAAGGGTTTTACCTGTTCCACTTGAAATTGGTCTGCCGGAATCATCCAAGGTTCCCCTGCCTCTGTTGTTTCAATGTAATTATTTAAAAGTTTTTTGCGTCCTTCCGCATTTGAGAATTCTTCTGTCAAAGCGTCAACCTTTACGATGATGGAAGGCTTCCATTTTGAGGACATAAAACCTTTTTCTGTTGTTGCTGCTTGCTTTAAGTTGTTTGCAACCTCAGATAAAGCTACTTTGTACCCAGCACCTTTCCATGTGTAGTAGCTGTCTGGATTCAAAACAAAATGTAGCACATTGTCAGGTGCATACTCTGTTCCATTTATCAAAACTGAGTAATCCCACAATCCATCCGGCATAAATGATGCCATAGCAGCAGGTACAGGATTTAAATCTTTTAAAATACCTCTCTTAAAGACAGGATATACAACTGCGTTTCCGTTCCCTTCCAAAATCATTGTTTTCACTATCCAATGAATAAAAGCGGAGCGTGTCATTCTGCTATTGGGGTTAATGTCAATTTTTCTGCTCAATTCATTTTTTACCCGAATATCTCCATCTGCCGTATTTTCCATGAGCTGGATTGTCATACTTGCGATTAACTTTGCTATGGTATCTACTGCGGTACATATTTCAGGGTTATGTGATAAACTTGTATATCCTTGACACACAAGCGTATCATAAGCATCTGTTGAGCATAACCACGAAACAGTGTTTTTTTCTTTCGGTTCTGCCCTTGCTCTTTTTTGTTTGTCTTTCTTTTTGCTCAATCTTCAATCACCCCCTTTGAGCGATTACTCGCCCCACCACTTTTTAGCCGCTTGACTTCTGTCGAGATTTTCCAAGTAGCGTACGCACGCAAAAACCGAAGCATCGAATAAATCTATTCTTTGCTCCGGCTGTACCTTCTCATATTGAATCATGTCATCGGTTTTCTCTATGGCGGATACATTTTCCACACAATATTCAAAGGCTTCTGAATGCAAATAAAAAAGAGTGCCGTTTTTAGCACTCTGTTCTATATATCGGAAACCTTCTGATTTTTTATAAAAATATTGAGGTTGGTCTATGATTTTAAATCCGGCAGACTTCATGCGAATAAAGTATTCTCTGCAAAACTTTCGGTCATGCCCTACCTGTCGAATTTTGAAACCACGCTTTCTCATATCAATAAACCACTTTACAACATCAGCATGATTGACCGTTGGACTGTTGCACATTGTCAAAAGTCCGTCATCTTGCCAGCCAAACAAAGGAATGTTATCTTCATCAGCTTTTACATGTGCAGCCACAATCGGGAAAAATGCGTGTGTGATTATAATATCTACACCTTTATAATGTCCGAAAATGGACGCAGCTGTTAAGTCGTGCAGTTTGGATAAATCTGCACCTCCATACCAGTCAATTGGCAATTTTGACAATTCCTCCAACGTCCAGTTATATTTTTGGTCGCTGGCTCGGAATTCATCAATGTCAAAGTACGCCTTTAGTGCATTGGTATATACATTCAATGACTTTGCATAAAAATCCTTTCTCTGCTGCGGGTCGTTTTGTGCTTGTAGTGCATCGTTCAATATTTCATCAGGACGAATTGTTACTCCATATCCTGGGTTTGCCATTTCATGAGTTATGGGATTGATATAGTCAACATTTCCGTTTTCATCTTCATTTGCACAACACATAAATATGAAATACTGTTCATCCTTCACAGTGCCGTCCAACACCTTACGACAATACTTTAAACGCTGCCCCAAAAAGAGTTGTTCGTTATCTCCCGCTGTAGAAATTCCAATTAACAATTTATTTGTGTATGCCTTCATAGCTTCCTTAAAAAGATTATATTGTTTCGGCTTTTTGAACGCATGGCATTCATCCACTATAGCGATGTTACAGTTCAATGAATCTTGTGTATCTGGATTTGCCGCCAGTGCGCGGATAAAAAAGGAACCGTCCGGCAAAGACGATTCCATTGAATGCTCGTTGTTATTGTCTATAATTTTTACTGAACCACCATTTTTAGAGTTCTCACCCATCCTATCAATGTTGTACTTTAAAAAATTAAAGCTTTCTAAGGATTGCATAAGGGCGGCAGAGGCGATATAAGTTTTAGCGCCTGACCTTCTATACCATAGAGACAAAGCCCATGCAAGCGCAGCCGCTAACCCTGTTTTACCATTTTTACGAGGGATAAATATTAATGCCTCATGATATTTAACTATATCCGTTCCAGCAAGCTTAAAGCCCACAAGATTGTATATAATAAATTTTTGGTATGGCTCTAGGTTAAACTGTGTTCCTCTTAACGGCGTACCGTCCAGTTTTTCACCTTGTTGGTGACATAAAGTTTTTTCTATAATTTGAATACAAAATTCGGGGGCTTTTGAATCCATCCAATAATCAGGGTTCTCCAAATCCTGAAAAAAGCGTTCTACTGCTTGCTGCAATTCTTTGCATGCCACCTTTTCCCCTTCTCTGATACTTTTAGCGTAGTTTATGACATCCGTCCAGTTTTTCCCTTTAACCTGATTCAATTGACCTTAACGCCTCCGCAAGCCCACCTATTTTCTCTTTCTTAGGATTGTCACCTGTCATTTTCTTATAGCTGGACGGAGTTAATCCCAGTTCACGCCAGTATATCAACGCGCTTTTGTTCAGGTCGTCCCATAAAACCAGTAAAGGATTTTTTGTCATATTGGTTGAGCCACCTTTGTTTGTATACTCTATGACAGACTTTCCTCCCGATTCTTGAAACTCTTTAAATGTTTTATCCCTTTGTTCTAAAATGGCTGCTAAAGTTTCAACAGCTGAATCATATGAATCTTTTTGCACATCAAGTGCAGCCATCTGCTGTAAAATAAGGTTTTTCCATTTAGTTTTAGTCATAAGCTGCACCCCCTTTGTTAAAATTAGCATCAGAGTTGGAAACACTTACCCCCGCCGGTCCCTATCTATATAATTCTTCAATCTTGATGGTGGGGGGCTTTACTGTATCTCTCATTTTCTACATAAAGACTTTCGTAAACCTCTTTAAAATTTTTTGCATGCTTAATATCTGTGGTATGACTACAACTATATCCTTCATAGCAACAATCACATCGTGTTCTGTCACATAGATAAAGTATCTTTTTATTTCTTGCGTCTGACTTAATAACTTCTTCTGACTTATCTAAATCTTTTTTATCATGAGTTAAAAGAGACAATCCTTCAGCACTTATCTTTATAGTGCAATATCCAGCAGTACCCTTTGATATATTATCCATCGCTTCTTCAACCAATTTATCAATATCAACTTTATCAATCATAAATATTGCACCCTTTAATATCTTCTGTGATTTTTTGCTTTCTCAGGATGTGCTTTATTATGGCAAGCGGAACATAAGCTAACAAGATTACTGTCCGTATATACTAGCTCTGGGTATTCATCAGCATGCTTTATGTGATGAACTGTAGTCGCATCCACTTTCTTTCCAAATCTCTTGCACCACCGACATATATATCCGTCACGCTTCAATATTTTTTTCCGTTTGCGTTTCCATATAGTATTCTTATAATCAAACATATTTACCTCAATAAAAAAAGACCATGCATCAAGCACAGTCTTATATTTGGACTAGCTGGCAAGGTCATGCCCTTGCTTGATACCACTACTGCGATATAACCAGCTATATATATTCCGTGTCGCCACTACGGATATTTTATGTGTGTTTCCGTGGAATGCCGCGGCACACAGGCGATATTGTAGAAAGGAGGTATACAAACCGTTAGGGACAATTAATTTTCCCTGTTTACACTATATCATAGATATTTCAAAAAATCGTCCGCTCTTTTTCCACTTTTAATCTCCAGTATACCCATAACGAAGAATTGTAAAGTTATGTAAAGCCTCATCTTTTAACTCATATGCCCTGCTTTTTTCTACGTGCATTTTATCCATAAGTCTTTCAATATGTCCTCTACTTCTATCAACAAAAAATTCTGTCAATATTTCTTGTTGCTGTTTCGGAAGTAAATATAATGTTTTTTCTATTGTTTGAACAAACTTTTCTGCCAGCTCTTTATTTTGCTTTAGTTTATCCCGTTTCACAATATTATTTAGCAAGTGGTCTTCGCTTCTGCTCGCTCCACCGTCAACTGCTTCACTATCGGTCGCACAACCTTTTAAAGCAGCAAAATCATTTTCAAGCCATATCAGCTGACTGTCAACATTCTCTAAGAATCTTTTTCGCTGTCCATATAAACGTAGGTCTGATATAGATTCACTTATCCAGTTCATTTAATCCCTCCATGTCAATTTTCAACTCTTCTTTCAAAATTTTATCCACATGATACCAGTAAAGCTCATCATGCATATGCTCTCTAAACATGGCTGTTACTGTATCAAGAAACTTTATTAAACGCTGCTGTCCAAATCCGAAATTTCGATGCAGATTGATAAGCGACACTTTAAGTATCTGCTCTATCAACTTTTTACTTTGCTCTTCTCTTTCTTTTGTGACAAGCTCTTGTATAGAGGATTGCATTTGCTTTGATAGTTTTTGTCTCGCTGGTACTCTAGCTTTCATCTTTTTCGCTTCCTCTCTAGCAAATCACTTATATACAAAATCATACAAAAGATTAACGTGCTACCATACAAAATCATCAGGATTAAAAGAACCCACCAATATCGTAAAAACACAATGAAAGGTACATGTAAAGCTAAAGTTATCGTTGCCACTAAACAGATAAGAGAAATTATAATGCTTAAGATTAAATATACATTGTTATTTTTCATTGAACACCAACTCACTCATCTCCCCAACACACTTGCTTGTATCTGGAATATTTATGTCCGTTCCGCATATATCACAGTGAATTTCTGCACATAATTTATTAGTAAGATAGCCAAGTGTCAGGATACGAAGTCCTTCCTCTCCGCATATGGGGCACTTTGGCGTTTTTTCTTCTCCCATTATCTCCCTCGCATTAAATTCTCGCGCACTCTTTTCTAAAGTGCGTTTGAGTTCATCCGCTGTTATACCTCCGAAATCACTTTGATTAGTCTCTGTGCAGCGCTTATTCCACACCTTCGCAGCTTCTTCTTTTGCGCAGTAGTCGGCACTTACTTTAAAGGCTTTTGTTTCAAGTTCGCACTTGGTGCAGCGCGCATAAACGGACATTGGTCTCCCGCTTACACCATCTATACTCCTAAATTTCGAATCCGCACCACAGCAAGGACACTCTTTTAATTTAATTTCCTTCATTTTTGTTCACCTTCTTTTTGCAATATCCGAACCATTCGCGCAATGGCTTCCGCATCATTTCTCTGTACCCCTTTGCCCATAAGCAGCTTTATAAATCTTTTTCTAGTCATCTTATCTCACCGTCCACCAATCCACCTTTTCTATCGCCATAATGCAATAACCCTCTCTACACAACTCTTCTCTATAAATATATTTTACTTTGGCAAGAATTTCTTCTCCGGTATAGTCGCCTTCGCTCCATCCTCTCAACCACAAATAATCTTCCGTTTCATACGGTCTATCGTCCTTTCTAACTTCAAAACTTTTTCCAAAGTATATAATGTCTTCAATATATTTTGAATCTATTTTTAACTCATGTAACATTTTCTTCCTCCTTCGCACCACACCATTTCCATGCTTCACGTTTGCCCCAATGGCATGGCACTCCTTCTGGCGCAACACAAATATTTTCTTCTTTAGGTCTCCAATATGCACACGTTTCACAATCTTTTGGGATGAATTTCATCGCCGCATCGCGTTCTCTCTTGATTTGCTCCAGTTGCTCGACGCAGTCAAAATACCACCGCTTATAGTTTTTTAACTCTGCTTGTTCTAAAAGCAGTTCCATTTCTTCTCTATCAGTCATTGTTTAACGCCTCCAAATCCATTCTTGCGCCGCAGTTGGGGCAGAAATGCATATAATACAAGTAATCTTCAAAAGACCACTCTCCTGTAAGTGAAAATTCAACTGCACATTGAGAACATTTGGCGCAATCCTCATATTCATGTTCAGCTAACTCCCATATCCCATGCATTTGATTTTCCAGTATAAATAAATTCTCTGGAAGCAACGCCGTACCTTCAACAAAATCTTCATCTTTCGCATTGCGTACATCTTCTTTATTAACTACAAAAGTATACTCGTTAAAAATAAATCCTTTTTGGTATCTATACATTTTTTATTCCTCCTGCATCAACGCTCCGCAATTGGGGCAGTATCTTGACTTTATCGTAATGCCTTTGTTCCCTACGGCATACTTGCCGCAAGCAGAACACTCAAATACTAAGGTGTTATTTTCCCAAATATTTTTACGATGTACTTCTATCCACTTACCGTTCTTTATAATTTGAGTATCAACAGGTTTTACTAATAAGCTTTCTCTTTCGTCTACAGTTTTTACGCCACCCCAAAAAAATTCACCCGATTCGCAGACATACACATCATGACGAACAATGTTATCAATCGTTTCTCCATACTCCGTTTTAAAACAAAGCGTTCCTTTGTAAATGAAAAAACCAACAGGGCAGTCCTTAAGCTTCACTAAATCTCTTTTTGTCTCCATTTCTATTCCTCCGGCAAGCTAGGTAATGGCATCCAGTGGGTAATTTTCCACGGAAGGGATTCATACTCACTACAGTACCACTCTCCATTTAATCGGTAGTACGCTATCACAACAATATTTTCTTGTATATCTTCAAAAAATAAACTGCACATACACCCTTGCTCTTTTTTCTGGCAACCTATCTTTTACACTTATCCACTCCATATCACTCACCGTCAAACTTTACTTGTATAAAAATATTATCTTTTCTGTCCCTCACTAGAGAGCCTACCTCCACAGTCGATAAGTTTTGAATATATCCATCCAAAATGTCAATGATATAAACATTTCTAATGTTTTCGCTTTTTATACTATCTAAAACTTCATCAAATGAAAAAATTTTTGCTTGCATTTTTTATTCACCGTCCTATAGTAGTACTTCAACAAATTGAGGTCTCATTATGTCATTTATTTGTTTGATACTTTCAAAAGGTTCTTCTTCAAGAATATCTGCCCCGAAACGTTCGCTATTTCCATAAAGAAACCCATTTTTAACCGTGTAAATTTTGCCTTTTGTAAAATCACTACGTGGAACATCATTGATACATATTACTTTAATGTTCATTTCCACATTTTTCATTAACCTATCAAAAGCAATTTTTGCACCAACGGCAAAATCGAAAGTATCTTCGGGGGAACAGCTTGATTCAGCGGCTTTGAGTAATTTTTTGCCTTTATACATTTTTGCAGTTGTTGTTTTACCGTCTGTGGTGATGACGATTTTTGGACGGCTGACAGCTAGTCCCGAAAACATTTCGTCTGTCCAGGTCCAACAACCTCCATCTTCCGAAATTAGATATTTATTGCTATCGGTATAAGTAAGAATTGTTGCTTCTTTACCTTTAAGTTTTAACATCTCAAATACTACACTATCATAGTCAGTGCCATTATCCATTTTGTAAACTTTTTCTAAACGTAAGTCATCTCTTACTCTTACTTTATCGCCAATTTTATATTTCATACCTTTACACTCCTATCTCCATTCTTTTTGCTATCTCATATACTATCCCGCGTTAAACGAAGCCAAAACAACGCCTTTTTCTATAAATTTATAAGCTACTCCAATTTTTTTGCACTTCACGTCGCTGGGCATTTTTACCCAGTCGTATGTAGCTAGCCACATACTATCAAAAAAAGTCCCGTCTGGATGAAATTTGACTGCCTCAGCTTCACTTTCTGCGCAAACAATAGCGGAATCGTATGTATCCCAACCCACGTTTACATCTTGCGTTAATAAATATAAATTCATATACATACCTCTTTCATAAAATCTTTATACATAAGGCTAGGTTGAATTCCCGTATTATTCTGATACTTCCCACTGCTATATAAGTCATAGTCGCCTTTTATGGTATGGTAGTAAATTTGGCATACTTCAATATCAGGATAAATAATGAGTGGATGGATACAATGAATTTCCAATGTCCAGTAACCTGCAAAGCCAATATCTCCGAAGCCGGCGGTTACATGGATACACAATCCCAAACGACCTGTAGAAGAACGTCCTTCTAACATAGGTACATATTTACTGGTAGTTGTGAATTCTTTTGTTCTTCCCAAATATAACTTGTTTGGCTCTAGTAGTAGCCCTTCTGGTGGAATAATTAACTTTTTAGTCTGATTTGGCTTTCTCATATCCAGTATGTCATCTTCATATACCAATAACTCGTTATGCAGCGTTAAATTATAACTGTTTGGATTTACTTGACTGGGGCTAAACGGATTTATCACAATATTTCCGCTGCGCACTTCTTTTTCAATTTCTTTTCCTGATAAAATCATGCCTATATAAAACCTCCTCAAATAAACTCAATCACAAGTCCTTTTCCAAACGCTTTTGCCACTCGCTCCAAAGTCCTAAGGCTGGGATACCCAACTCCATTAATTAACCTGTTGATTTGTGTGATACTCACACCCGAATTTTCCGCTAAGTCGTTTTGATTCCAACCTTTTTCTTCCATCAGATTTTTTGCTCGCTCACCTATAGTCATTAGCCATCACCCCAACTTTCGGAACCATATCAACACCCTTCCGCGCTGTCATACCTTTTTTCTTTTTCTTGTACGGCGTACCTTCATGCTTATAACACTCTTGCGGCGTAACACCTCTTCTCTTGCCTGTATCTATCATGTAGTGACATGCATATACAGTGCCCCCTGCTCCTGTCATAGCTCTACGATAAAAGCAGCCATAGTAGCGGTTATACTTTCGTTCGTGCTCTTCTACCTTCCCATGTCTGCATAACCCTAAGATTTTATTTTTCAATTTTTCACTAGGACGTGTCTTTCCGTTAATAATTGCATTCGCATATCCTACGCATATCCCGACATTTGCAGCGAACTCCTCTTGTGTCATACCACGGCTTTTTACAAAACAAGCAACTTCTTCTCCCAATGTCATTTATCATCACCCCACAACAAAAGTTGTCCACATTTAGGACAGCTCTCAACTCTTTTTGTTCTTGATTCCGTTACATATCCTAGAGAGTAGCAACAATAGGGACAAACATATAATGCTTCATCAAAATAAAAAGATAGCTGTATGACCGGTTCGGCCGATGCGTTATTTCTTCTTGTTTTCATTTAAAAATAACCTCCCGTCCATAATACGAACCATTTTTTTACATAATTCACATCCATGTAATTCAATATCTTTATTAACCTTACCCATAGCAACCCGTAAATCGTCAAATTGTCTTCCTCTGGATAACAACGACTTTTCTTTTTCCAACTGTTCCAGATAAGTACGTTTTATTTGCCCTCTTTCTTTTCGCGCCTGTTCCTTATCCAGATAACCTAAACGATAATCATGATATACACACCGCATAGATAGATACGCGATTTGTTCCGATTGCGCATGATATTTTGGTAGAGGTTGACTTTCAAACGCTAGTTTTTCTATTTCGTTAAAATCCGTCCACATATTTCACCTATTAATAAATAACTATAGTATACATTGTGTACATATGTATACAGTGACGTATACGCTCTAAACAACGCTGTTATGCGGCTTTCAAGATTTTGTGTACGTGTGTACGTTTTTTTGAAATTCTCTTACGCGCGAGAAATTTTATATTATTTTTATTATTTTTATCTATATAATAGGGTGTGTTAAAACTTGTACACAACGTATACACGTATACAACCGCATAATTGCTAGCTTTTTTACATTCTAACTCGTATACGCAACGTATACATTAATCATCTTCTCCTAAAAAATGATAGTCATTTTCTTCGGTATCAGACAAAAGTGTTAAAGATACACAATTACAAGGAACGCCATTGATTCTTTTGGAAATCGTATTTCTGTTACTTTTGGTTTCAATTAACCTTTTTTGTTTGAGCCACGAAAGAAAAGAACTACTATTAAAATTGCCCTCATCACAAATACGATTAAATGCGTTTCTGATAATATAAACTTTTCCTTCTTCTAATCGTCCTAAAACTTCGGTTATTTCGCTACTTCCGCAAAATTTATTTTTATTTTGAACAACATACTCACATATGTACTCATAGGCACGCTGATTCACAGACACAGCCTCTTTACTTTTTAAAAATTCGCTGATTTCTTGTACTGTCAATGCCTTATCATCTTTAAAAATCCAATCTGTTATCAGCTTATCCGCGGTTAGCACAAGCGCAGCAGCACCTGCTTGTTTCTCCATCGTATCTTCTGTTTTGGTCTGTGCGTAAATCTGCTCATAGATAATTTGTGCCGCTTCTATCATTTCAGGCACTTGCAATAATTCAACGAATGCTTTACCTGCAAAACCATAATTTGACTTTAAAATGTTTGCTACATGACGAGGGTCATCAAACAGTCTTTCTGTACACTCTACCTCTAAAATACGGTTAACTGCACCACCACCGGACGAAGCATTTGTAATAGGCATTTCTCCGCTTGTAATAACACAATTTGACCATGTGGGAGTTTTGTCTACCCCACCACTTTTATTGCCTCTGGTGCGCCCTGCGCCCTCGGAAAGCATATAAATAGATTGGTCGAAATCTTTTTTATCTTTTATGATTTGTAATTCATCTAATATAAGAGGTAGTGAGTTAACAAAAGCAGCAGATTTTTCACGTCCTACCGATGTGCTGTTAAAGGTATGTATATATCTGCCAACTTCGGGATTCGCCCACACGCTGGCAGCTAACATCAACCCCACAGTTTTACCTACCTCCGTTCCTCCCCAAATATGAAGGAAGAACGGTAGTCCTCCTAACGGTTTTACCAGCACACTGGCGAAACTTGCAGCTAAAATCAAACGCGGAAATACATTTCCTGACCGTACCTTTTTGGCAAGCTCTAACCATATATCATAGTCACCGTAACACTGTACGCTTTCAAAATATGATTTAAAGTTCACATCTCCGTCAAACACTAAATTTTCAACATATGGGGAAAATCCTTCTCCATCAATCCAACCTAAACGGGAAACACTATTTTTTTCAGGAATTAGGTCATAATTTAAAGATTCAACATCATGTAAATACTGAACTAATAACTTTGAATTTTCGCTTGTCACACCTACTCCGACATTGGCAAGCTCTAAAATTGAATTATTACTTGCTAATGTCTTTTTATCCGCTAAAGTATTGCGCCACTGCTTTCCTTTACGATAAGAAATCATTAATTTTTCTACTCCCGTATCAATGTTGACAAGGCGCATAATCGGTAAAATCGGATGATTACATGCAAATTTTTCTCCATAATCCGTTTCAATAGATACTCCAAACTCGTCAGCTCTCCAAGCTCCACAACTAAGTTCAAGTGCTTGTCCCTCAAACTGCGTTACACTGTCCAAAGCTATCGGTTTGGTTAACTTCTTTTTCTTCTTTACGTATTCTGAAAAAATCTTGCGAAAATTCTTAACATTAACCTCTTTAGCGTTATTGGACATTTGAGTTATAATACGCTCTAATGTAAAGCTATCGTCTATGTATTGGTATGCGTATTCATAAGGAGTTGTACTGCTAATATAGTCTTCGTATGTATATATTGGTATTCCACTTATAATTGATTCTTCCGTCACCCGTACACCTCCCTCCATTTTTCAAAAGTATTATATGTATCAAGCCAATACTCTAAATAATCTGTGTGGTGCAAAGCATATATAAAAGCAGGGTTTAACTGCTCACTTGACGTTTTCGGCGCCAATCTCTTTCTTTGCAGCCACAGAGTACGAAACCAATAACTTACAATATAATAGTGGTCTTTGTACATGCTTTTTAAGTTGTCAACCTTTTCTTTTTCTGACTGAATTTCTTTCCAACGAGCGTCTAAATCTCTTTTGCGACTTTCTGATTGTTGGCACAAACCAAGTCCGAAATCGTCATCTAATCGCATAATTGCACTGCCAAAATCAATCTTAAAAAGATGGGAAACAAAGCTGATAACATCGCCACCCATACCACAACCAAAGCAATAAAATGTATTGGTATCGGTATAAATGCGTAAGCTAGGTGTTTTTTCGTTATGAAAAGGACAAGAAATAAATCCTTTTTGGGGTTTATACCCATACCTATCAATGATATTTTGAATCGTTACAAGCTGTTTTATTTTATCAACGTTATCATTGTAGTAGTTCATCTACAACACCGCTTTCCAAGCGTTCTTTTAACTCATAATAAAGCGTTTTATATATTAATTGTCCTGTTAACCTTGGCGTACAAAACAAAATATGCGTTCCGTATCTAGCTTCCCACGCTTTTAAGCTGGCTACCAAAGCCATAGGATTTAACTGACTGCGGTAATTTCCTGCAAAAATATCTTCCCAACTGGTATTTTCTATTAGTAAATAAGGTTTTCCACCTGTGCTTTTTAATCTGTCAAATTCGCGCACAAATCTTTGGCGACCGCGTGTGAAATTGGAACATATTTCATCTGCGCTCATTTTGCGTTCAATGACCACTTTATCCGCTAAAGAATAAATCGTTCCGTTTGGTAATATACACTCACAACTGTAGTCACCTGAATCTAACTTTTGCCTCTTATAAGAACATTGCATTGCTTTCAACCTTTTATGGAATGCTGCCGTTTCTTGCTCCCTAGTATCCACAAGCACCGTTAAACTTTCCAGACAATCTCTTACTTCAAATGGTGTCATGTAAATCACCTATTAAAAAGGGAGGTCTTCGTCGTCTAGGAGTTGTACCGTTTTAGGTTGTGTACTTCCTGTAGGCTGCACAGTAGATTTATTTTGCAACGGCTTATCTTTCGGAACTTCAAATTTATTTTCTCTAATAGTGCTTACAGATACCGCTCTAAACGGCTGAGTTTTCCAACCACTTTTATCGTTATATTCCCATTCTTCACGTCTAAACAGGCAACCAAACACTTTTCCTTTTAATGTGGCTTCGTCCCAATCCCAGTGATAGCCTTTGTTACTTTCCTCAACCGCTTCTGTGAACGCTTTAAAAACGCTTATTGTCCAATTATCCTTTTCTGTTCCATCTTCTTTCGGCAAAAACAGTTTTAGGACGCCTCTCCATTTTTTGTCTTCCGTATTTTGATTTTTATAATCGTTTTTGTAATAATCTTGATATTCACCCTCTGCAATATCTAAACTTACGTCCAGTCTTGAAAAATCGCCGTTTTTTCCACTGAAAGTTACTTCTTTTGCATCCATGATTTTTACAATATATCCGCCTGCCGGTAATGCTACAAAATCTCCTGCCGCTTTTATGTTTTCCCAATTGTTAAATTTTCTCATTTTCATTCTCCTTGTTTGATGTTATAAAATTCTCTTATTTTGGTATCTACAAACTTTAAATCGTTATCAATCGTTATACTATCAAACAATCCGACAGGACTTTTAACAGTATCCATGCCATTTGTTTGCGTAGTAAACATATATTTTCCATCTTGAACCAGTGTTTTTAATACGATGGTAAACATGCCTTCTAATGTGATTTTTTCATCTAACATTCTTCCGATTGTTTTAAATTTTTCGTTACCATTATTATCACGCTCTATATGCCCCAAAAAATAAACAATCACATCACTAGGCAAATCTTTTATGACCATTTGCACCAAATTCCAGAAATTCAATGCAATATCGGTAAATTTTTGATATCCGTTTGATTTGGCATTGCGCATAAATTCATTTACCATTAAATACTGTGCGTCATCTATCACAATGGATTTTGTTTTTGAGCGTAAAATCACATCTGAAATTAAATTATAATCATCAGAATTAAATGGCTTTAAATCCGTTTTAAAAGGAAGCGGCTTATATCCTACATTAATAATGCCAAGCTCTCCATCCTTAAAATTTCGCATAGAAGTTGTTTTTCCGCTTCCCGATTCCCCAATTATGAGTACAGGAATCCCCATAAAATCACTCCTTTATTTTCAGCGGACACCGCTCTCCAATACAGTTCAACGGGTCAAGTATCCACTCGCTTGTTAAGCGACAGCTATATCTTTTATAGTTTTCTTCGTATTTTAAAAAGAGCCAGCACCAACGGCAAGCGATATCACCGTTAGGGAAATTTATTTCAACTTCCGTTTTTCCTTTTTTGTATGAGGATACGCCGTTACTCTTCATCTTCTCGCACCTCTCTCCAATCTCCACTATAAAACCAATCAACAAGCATTTTTTCAAATTCATTTGTCATTTTTTCGTCCGGTTCTGCCAGTGGTCTTTTATCATATCCCAGCTTTGACATGGCATAAGCCACAGCTTCCTCTTTATATACCAGCCCAACATCACGATTTTTGCATATTCCATGATATCCGATTAATGGCGGTTTTCTAAAAAGTGGATGGTCTTCATATCTCATTTGACACACACTCTCCTATCTGCTATACTTTTTATGTATAATTTTTCTATTGCCCTTTGTCGGTGTTCCAGCACCAACGGGGCTTTTTCTTTTTTTACTTAAAAGATGATGGACTACTGCAAGTAAGGCGATACCTGCGATACACACGGCTTGTCCTATAAAAAAGCCTGCTGCATCAAGTCTGCCTTGCTCAAAGCTCCCGACTACGCCAAGGGCTGATATAGTCAAGGCAAAAGTTAGACCAATTGTTACCCAGTCAAATATCTTTCTCATTTAGTCATCTCCTATCACTACCTGTGGTAGCTTAAACTCTACGCCTATAAGCTTATACAAAGTACATAGTTCTTTCAGTGTCATCCTAGATGCATCTTTTATTCTTTGATTAACGGTACTCCTTGACATACCTAGCTTTATTCCTAGCTCTTCTACACTTAATCCTTTTTTGTCCCTGCAATACTTTATGACATGTGCTGCTTGATTTTTATTTTTTTCAAGTAAAAGGTCTTTTCCGTATGTTACTTTTGGCATTTTCTCACCTCCTTTCTGTGATTTTAATTAACATTTTATGTGAATCTAGTTCACTAGCTTTTCTATTTTTGTTTTTGCTTTGATTGCCCTCTCTCCCAAATAGTGGTAAAATTTAATCGGAAGGGAGGTGATTGTATGGCCACATTTAACTCAAAAAACTTCAATAAAAATTTGGAGCAAGTCATTAAAAATAAAACTGAAAATGTTTTAAACAAAAAATCTTATTCTGTAACTTGTCCGCATTGCAAGAAAACTGTAAACACTTATGCAGGAAAACACCCTTGCCCAAACTGCCACAATATAATAGATTTAACTTTGAACATCAATATTAAGTAAAATTTCTTTTGAAGCCAATTCATCTGCCAATGAGTTGGCTTTCTTTAATAGTTTTAATAGTTTTTTTGTTTTCTTTGTTGCTTCTACTACCTGTGAAGTATCTACATCAATAACAATGTAGCCTTTTGCTTCTTCTTTTGGTATGTAATTTTCCATTCTCTTTTTCTCCTTTCTTAGTCGGTTTTTGTTAAGCGATGTTGTCTTGCTCTATTAATGGATAGATTCCTACTCCTTTTAACAAGTCATAGATAAACAATCGGCCTTTTTGTGTCCAGTAAGTATGGATTTTGCTGTGTTGTTTTCCGTCAGAGCCGTTGTATATTTCTGTTTTTGATTTGGTATACCCTTTGTCTGCGTACTTTTGATATAGTAACCATACCCCACCTTGCTTAAACTGCACCTTATTTTCATGCAAAATATTATTTAGCCAGATTGCACTTTTACCGTAGTCTTTCGCTATCTGTGTGGCTGATACCACATCAGGTGTTTGTAGTACAACATCGTAATAACTTGCTTTTGGACTAAACTCAGCCAGCATTTGCTTTTGTTGCAGATTTTCTATTTCTAAACACTGAATCTTTTCATCTGCAATTTTTAAAGCCCTTGCCATTACCTTCTCAGGACTGTTCCATTCTTTTTCTAGCTGAATAAAATATTGACGTGCCTGCTTTCCTTTTTCGTTACGCTGTAACATGGAAATTTCTTTTGCCATTTCGATTGTTAGTTGGTGGTCTGTATATGTAGTTTCGTTTCCTTGAGCTGTTAGTCTTTTTTGACTAATAGCTAAATAATCTACATTTTCATAAAATCCATATTCTTTCATACGGTCAAACCATTTCGTATACTGGGTATTACTTTCTAAGAATTCATGCAACTCTCGTCCCATTACCGTCGGTCGTTCATTTTCATATGTGACTTTTATTAAATTTGTCATAGTTGCTCCTTTCTTTTTTTAATTTGAAATAAATCGTTTGGGGTTACTTCTAACGCTTTTGCAATCTTAGGTACATAATCCGCTTTTATCAGTTTTCGATTATTTACCATGTCGCTGAATTCTTGCTGTGTAAATCCTGATTTTTCAGCGATTGCCTTTTGTTTGTACCCTTTAATCTTGATTAGGGTTTTGATATTCTGTGAAACCTGATTTTCGCAATCCATTTTTTCACCCCTTTATGTAAGTTCAAGTTTCTTGTACAACAACATACTATCACACTATTCTTGTACTGTCAATACGTTTTTATCAAATTTCTTGAACTTTTTTATTGACATGCTACACATTCAGTGCTATATTAGAGATGGAAAGGATGTGAGAATCTTGAGTATGGGAAGCCGTATAAAAGAAGCAAGAATTCAAAAAGGTTTTACGCAAGAATATCTCGCAAAGAAAATTGGTGTAACTAAAAGTGCTATCGCTAACTATGAGAATGAAATCAGCACGCCAAAAATAGAATTATTATACAAGTTATTTGATGTTTTGCAGTGTGATGCTAACTACTTATATCAAGATGAAATGAACTCTTTAGCTGATAAAGATGAAAACATGACTCTATCTTTAAAGGAAAAAACACACATAAAAAAATACCGCACTCTTGATGAGCACGGTAAAAAATTAGTAGATAACGTGTTAAATTTAGAGTGTGAACGTGTAGAATCCACCAGAACGCCAGTAATACCTATAAGTAATATAATCACTCTATCCGAGTTTGAACAGCCTGTATCAGCTGGTAAAGGCGTTTATTTGGGAGACGGCAGCCAAACTATTACAAGAGAAGTTCCAAACACGGAGGAAACAAGAAAAGCGGACTTTATTTTGCGTGTATCTGGTGACAGCATGGAACCTAAGTATTCTGACGGAGACAGGCTTTTGATAAAACGTCAGCATGACGTAAAAATCGGAGAAGAAGGCATTTTTATTTTAAATAATGAAGGTTTTGTAAAAAGGCGAGAAGTAGACCGCCTTGTGTCACTTAATCCAGCCTATGAAGATATACTCTTTCATGATGAGGACAGCATCGAGTGTAAAGGTAAGGTTATAGGGAAAATTCAACTCGGCCAAACAAAACCAGTGGATTACCCTGCGGAACCAGTAAACAGAGATGAGCGTAAAGACACCGTTACAATCGGGATAGCCGCACGTGACGGTTCATCCACACTAGAGCTTACGAAAGAACAGTATGAAAGGCTTATTGAGCTTGCTAAAAAAGGTGGCAGAAAAGAGCTACCAGACGGCATTATATAATTTACCAAAAATCCCCTAAGGAAAATAGCACCACAAAGGGTTAAAATGACCCTGAGGTGTTATTTATGTATGAAGATTACAAGAAAGCAAGAAACTTATCATGGGAGATACTCTTAAACGCTGGCATTTCCAGTTTGCCTGTGGATTTGAACCAAATTTTAAAAACTCTTGACATTAATGTATTTTTGTACTGCGATGCGGATTTTGATGCAGATAGTCCGAAATTGAGATGCAGTGATGGATTTACTACACTGGTAGGGTATAAAAAAGCTATATATCTTAACGAGCGGAAAGGAACAACGCAGAGGCGAAGATTTACTATGGCGCACGAAATTGGGCATATAGTTTTAGACCACCCAATCAATCCGATTATATACCGCAATAGCGAAGTGGACGAAAATCAGTCCCCTCCAGAGATACAAGCCAATATATTTGCCCGTGACCTACTCATGCCAGCTGGTGTGCTTGCTAAGCTTCACGTGACTACTGTGGACGAGATAATGCAAATATGTAATGTGTCTCGCATATCCGCCCAAATCCGTTTAGAACGGCTCACAAAGCTATATAAACGCAATAAATTTGGTGCGCACCCTTTGGAAAGACAAGTTATTTCACAATTTAGCGATTTTATTTCCAGTAAAAAGTGAACGGTTTGAATAAATTAATTTAATATCATTATTGATGTGGGAGGTGTTTGCTTGTGGGTCTAGGCAAATCTAAAGAAGATAAAATCATAAAAAAACGAGAAAAAGAATTAAAAAAAGAATCAAAAGTCGCTTTCTTCGGAAGAACTTTACAAGCTATTGGACATATCCCCGCTGGCGCATCTGTAATTCTTTCTTTAGAACCAGAGCAAAAAAAACTTATTATCAGATATGAAAAGTCACCAATAGCTTTGCCATACGAAAGGATTACGAGTTTTATTCTCGATAGTGAAGATAGCCTTTCAAACGGTGGACATGCTGGTGCAAGGGCTTTAGCTGGAGGAATTCTTTTCGGTGCAGCCGGAGCCGTTATAGGTGCAGCTTCTGCAAAAAATAAGAGTACAAAAAGGTGGATTGGAGTACTATCTTATAAAGATAAAGAAGGAAACGTAAAAACTCTAGATTTTTTACAGGATGGTTTTTCTGCTCCGTACGACGGAAAAGAAAAGCATTATGGAGCAGCGCAGTTTGAAGCAACTGTAAATCGTATCGTTGCAAAAAATTCAGAAGTTATAACAGAACTATAACTCTTATAGTAAAAATAAAAAACGCCCCTACCCTGTTGGCGCAGGATAAGGACGTTGACTATATAACCCAGTGGGCTACATAGTACAGTAAAGTACCAAAAATATTGTACCATTGCAGCCCGTAAAAATCAAGGGGGCTGCTTTTTTGCGCCCTTTTTTAGGAGGTACAGCAATGGCAAAAGCTAAAAAACTGCCGTCTGGTAAGTGGAGAGCTTTAGTATATGACTATACAGACAGTAACGGTAAGCGAAAATATCAATCATTTACAGCAGAAACAAAAAAGGAAGCGGAGTTTTTGGCGGCCGATTATAGCTTGAATAAAAAATTGAGGTCAAGCACTCACTCTATCACTTTATATGACGGATATACAAGATATATCGAGAGTAAAAATAACGTTTTAAGTCCGTCAACCCTTAGAGAGTATAGGCGGCAACAAAAACACGATTTTCCCGAGCTTATGCCGCTTCCCATACAAAAAATAACGCAAGAAAATATTCAAATTGCGGTCAATCACGCAGCAGGGCTATACTCACCCAAAACGGTTCATAACATGCATGGGCTTTTGGTATCCGTTTTATCTATGTTTTTACCAAACTTCAAGGTAAGTACAACGCTGCCACAAAAGATAAAGAAAAAAGTCTACGTCCCTGATGATGAAATGATAAAATCGTTGATGGACGCGTGCACCAACCCTGACCTACTAAAAGCTATTATTTTAGCCTCTATTGGTACACTAAGACGGTCAGAAATAAGCGCCTTACTTGAAAGCGACCTTGTGGGAAACTCCGTAAAAGTGGATAAAGCTATGGTAAAAGATTCTGATGGAAAGTGGGTTGTGAAGCCGCCTAAAACCGAAGAAAGTACACGTACTATAGATTTTCCACCAGAAACTATGAAAATGTTGAGAGAAGGACTACAAGAAGGAGAAAGAGTTGTAAAACTTACTCCAAACTCGATTACTGACGCTTTCGCGGAATTGAGAGATAAAGTCACCACCGAAAATTTCGGCATTCACAAGCTGCGGCATTACTCCGCTTCCATAATGCACGCGTTAAATGTCCCCGACATATACATTATGGAGCGTGGAGGGTGGAAGTCACGAGAAACACTACAAAAAATTTACACCCATGCACTAGACGACCAAAAAACAAAAAATGATAAAATTGTGTTAGACTACTTTTCGAAACTGTAAATATGCAAAGAGAAAATCCGTGTTGCATTTCGTGTTGCATGTGTTGCATTTTTACAGGTTTTTTGTCTGTTTTTTAAGATTTTTGAACCAAATATAAAACAAAGAAAACCGCGTAACCAAGCCGTTTGACCTAGTTACGCGGTTTTTACGTTGGTACGGGTGACAGGACTTGAACCTGCACGGTCGCCCACCAGAACCTAAATCTGGCGTGTCTGCCAATTCCACCACACCCGCATATTTTGATGCGACAATTTCTTGACGCAAATAGGATTATACCAAAGCCGCACCAAAAAGTCAACAGTTTTTTACTATTTTATAATATCTTTTTCTAACATACTCTGCGCTGCAAGCATCGCGCCCAATTTTCCACTGTGAAAATTTAATCCACCTTGCATCCAAGCAGCATACGGTTCACGCAATGGTGCATCAGCAGATAACTCGATAGATGCACCTAAAGTAAATGCACCTGCCGCCATAATCACCTGACAATCATATCCGGGCATGTCCCATGGTTCCGGTACAACAAAAGAATCTACAGGTGCTCCTTGTTGAATTCCCTGACAAAACGCAATCAACGCTTCTTCTTTTTCCAGAAGTACTGCCTGAATGATATCCGCTCTCGGTTCATTCCATGCAGGAGTAACATCGTAACCAAAATGGCTCATCAATCCTGCAGTGAAAACTGCTGTTTTGAGTGCTTCTCCTGTTACATGAGGTGCATGAAACGCACCTAAAAATAATTCCCTGTTATTTCCCAGCGTTGCTCCTATCTCTCTGCCTGTGCCCGGAGTTGTCAAACGATAAGCACAGCTTTCAACCAAGTCTTTTCTTCCTGCAATATATCCTCCGGTGGGAGCAATTCCTCCGCCCGGATTTTTAATCAAAGAGCCTGCCATTAAATCAGCTCCACGAGAAGTAGGTTCTTCTGTTTGAACAAATTCACCGTAACAGTTGTCTACCATTACAATGCAATTCGGCGCCTTTTTCTTAGCAATTGCCGCAATTTTTTCGATATCTTCTATCAATAAAGATGGCCTTAGGCTGTATCCTCTCGAGCGCTGGATATATACCATTTTTTGATTCGGTTCAATCGCTTGTTCAATGGCCTGATAATCAGGAGTGCCGTCTGCTTTTAACTGCACTTCTTTATAATGAATCCCAAACTCTTTTAAAGAACCGTTTGAATCACCTGTCATTCCAATGACGCCTCTTAAGGTATCGTATGGAATTCCTGTTACACTCAGCATGGTATCCCCGGGACGCAGTACGCCAAATAAAGCTACGGTAAGCGCATGGGTTCCGCTTACAAAATTATGGCGTACCAGAGCATCTTCTGCTCCCAACGCCTTTGCATATACCATGTCCAATGCATCTCTTCCTCTGTCACCATAGCCGTAACCTGTAGAAGATACAAAATGACTTTCACTGACTCCTGCCTCATGGAATGCAGCCATCATCTTTTGCTGATTATATTCGGTTATTTCATCAATCTCCTGCAGACGCGGAGCAATTTTCTTCATGACTTCCGCCGCTGCATTTTGAATCTTTGGATCTAGTTTAAACTGTGGATAAAACATGTTTTCTCCTTTTAGATTTGTTCTGATTCCGCCCATACACCGCTGTCTGTAAATCCCATTGTGCGGTAAAAAAGAGCATTTTCTTTTGAATTGCAATACACATAGATATGCTTCTGATATTTTTCCATACAACGGTGCAGTAAACTTTGTACGATGGAGGTACCGATTCCTTGTCTCTGATACTCCGGCAAAACGGCTACAGCCCCTATAATGGCAGCATGTTCTGTTTCTGCCACAGTTATTGCACAGGCAATGGTTTTTTCTTCTTTTTCATATCCTACTGCCGTTGCTCCTCCATGACGTATTCTATGAGACATATCCAAATAAAAGGGCTCAAATTCCGGTACTTGAAACGCTTTGCTGCTGCAAGCCTGCAATACACTGTACACCTGATGCAAATTGGGAGAAATCGTTCTATTGGTCTGTTCGGTCAAACGACCTTTCCACTTCATGATGATTCCTGTCCTTGCAGGTATAATATGCAATTGTTCTGCACAGGAAGCATGGCATATCATACAGCTTGCCCCCATCATTTTGATAAACATACAAAGTTCGCCAAAATCCGCGTTTTCATGAGCAAACAGCGTAATTACGCCGTCCATTTTTGACAGATATGCTGTGGGGTGCCCTGTCTCTTTTTGCTTTTGTATCCAGAAGTCTGCAAATGGATAGTTCCCATACATATTTGCAATACATAAAATTCTGCATGCAAAAGAGTCAGTTTCTTGATATTGAACTATCGGAGCCAAGTCTTTCTTTTCTGCCAACACAATCATACTTGTTCGCTGCCTGCAATTCTCTCTGCCAATTGCATAATAAGCATTTCAGCAGAGTGAAAATCGTCTTGCGCTATTTGTCCTACTGCAGAATGCAAATATCTGCAAGCCAGTGATACCGCAATGGTACGCACACCGTCACGGGTAGCATGAATGGCCCCCGCATCATTTCCACCTGCTACCGCCTGTTTTATTTGGTAAGGCAATTGTTCTTCTCTTGCTGTGTCCAGCGCCAAATCGTAATATGCGCGGTCATATATGGTTCCCTTATCCATAAACGAAATTACCGCGCCTTTGCCCAAACTGCACACATGCTTTTCATTAGGAACACCTGCTACATCCGCTGCCGTAGTTGTTTCCACAACAATTGCGGCTTGTGGCTGTACCTGATAAGTCGCAGTACGAGATCCTCTTGTGCCTACCTCTTCTTGTACGCAAAATACAAATGTCATATCATAAGGCAACTCAGACTGAATCATATCAATTAAAATAGCACAGCCTGCACGATCATCCAATGCGCGACTGCGTATCATACCGTTTTGCGTATCAAACAGAGAATCAAAACAGACCGAATCTCCCAAATGGACCACTTTTTCGGCTTCTTCACGGCTGGAAGCTCCAATATCCAAATACATATCATTAATGGGAACAGCTTTGCCTCTTTCCTCAGAGTTCAGCAGATGAATGGGTTTTGCACCAATTACGCCGTGAACATCGTTACCTATGATAACGCTTCTGCCGCAAAGAACGCGTTTATCAATGCCGCCTACGGTTGCAAATTTTAGATAGCCATCGTTATCAATATGTGTCACAATCAGACCGACTTCATCCATATGCGCATTTAACATCAGCTTTGTTTTTGCAGGTTTTGCACCTTTTTTCTCTGCAATCACATTTCCCATTGCATCTATGGTAACACGTTCTGCATAAGGTGTAATTTGCGCTACGATAAAATCTCGAACCGATTCTTCATCTCCGGAGATACCTCTTAATGTACACAATTGTTCCAGTAATTCTATATTTGCCATGTTTTTTCCTCCTTTCTTTATCTATGATGAATGTAAGAAGCCATCAGTTTGGCTACACGCTCTATATCTTCCAAATCGACTACTTCCACAGGTGTATGCATATAGCGCAAAGGAATCGAAATCAATGCTGTTCTGACACCCGACTGTGTAGTACCGATGGCATCTGCATTGGTACCTGTGGAACCACCCATTACTTCCATTTGATAAGGTATCTCCTCATCTTTGGCAATATGGACCAATTTGTCTTTCATCTCCCTGTCCAACGTAGGGGATACGCCTATCATAGGTCCCGCACCTAACGTTCCGCATTTATAGGCGGCCACTCCCGGCTGGTCGGCAAAACTGACGTCTACCGCAATTGCTTCTGTAGGGAAAATACGGAATGCGCCTGTTTTTGCACCTTGGCTTCCGGTTTCTTCTCTGGTACTCAGCAATATGGTCAATCCGCATTTTAATGGTTTGTCATACAATAATTGTGCGCAGCGAATCAACGCCACACAACCGGCGCGGTCATCCAATGCGGCCGAGGACACACGATGATTCAGCAAAGTACGCGGTTCGCCGTTGATGATAATACGGTCACCCAAAGATACCTTTTGTTCTGCTTCTTCTTTGGTCAAACCTAAGTCCACCGCCATTTTATCAACCGGCTCTACTTTGTTGCCGTCATCTTCTACCAAATGAGGCGGTAAACAACACACAATTCCGGTTAATATTTCATGTCCATATACCGTTACGGGAGCGCCCGGAAGTACACGACGGTCTACTCCACCACATGGCGCTACATGTAGAAAACCATCTTCATCAATCTGTGTTACAATCATACCAATTTGGTCTATATGGGCATCTAACATAACTTGACGTTCTGCATTCTTATCTCCCATAAAACCAATCACATTTCCCATATGGTCTATGGTTACATCTGTACAATATGGCTCTAATGCTTTTTTCGCACACTGCGCGGCAAACTGTTCGTCACCCGGTGTACCTACCGCACCGCAAAGCTGAAACAGCAATTCTTTTAATTGTTCCATACTATCCCTCCTCAAAGTTCATTTACAATATTTTTAAAATGATTTCCCCTGGCTTCAAAATTCGGATACAGGTCAAAGCTTGCGGAAGCCGGAGATAACGATACAATATCTCCCTTTTGTGCCTGTTCTTTTGCCAAAGCAACTGCTTTTTCCATAGAGTCGGCATGTAAAATTACAATTTCCTGTTCACAGTAATTTGGCGCTGCTTTTACAGCAGCTTCTATTTTATCGGCTGTTGCACCCATTAAAATTAATGTTTTCACTTTATCCATAATGATTGGGCCAAGTGTATCGTATGGAATGTGTTTGTCATATCCGCCTGCAATTAAAATAATTTTTCTGTCGTACAGTTGCAAAGTTCCATTTGCCGTTCTGGTTGGGCTGGTCCCAATAGAGTCATTATAATAAGAAACTCCGTCCAATACTCTCACCAGCTCCGCACGATGCGGTACCCCTCCAAAGTTTTTTGCCACTTGGCAAATCATCTCATGGGGAACATCTCCCCACACTGCCGTTATGGCAGCCAAATAATTTTCCACATTATGTTTTCCCGGAATTTTAATCTCACTGCTATGCAGTACCTCTGTTTGCGTTTCCCCTTCAGACATGACAATCATTCCATCTTTCCTTAAATACGCCCCATATTTGCATGGCTTTGCACTGCTAAACGTAAACAATTGTCCTCTGACATCACTTGCAAACGACATGGTTAGTTGGTTTTCTGCATTCAATACTGTTTTAGACGCTGCTGTTTGATGCAGTACCAAATTGCGTTTTGCCTGTACATATTCATCCATATCTTTATGCATATCCAAATGATTGGGAGAAAGATTGGTCACCACTGCAACCTTTGGACTGCGGCGCATAGAAATCAACTGAAAACTGGATAATTCCACAACCGCCACATCGTTCTTATCTATTTGCTCAATTTCGGGAAGCAGGGGAGTCCCAATATTTCCACCCAAGTGTACTCGTTTGCCTGCCGCTTTTAAAAACTCTGAAATAATTGTTGTAGTTGTAGTTTTACCGTCACTTCCCGTAACTGCATAAATAGGACAAGGACAAAGGTCAAAAAACACTTCCATTTCAGATGTTACGGCAACTCCTGTTTCTCTTGCTTGTTCCAGCTCTTTTGTATAAAAACGCATTCCGGGAGTACGGAACATGATATCAACATCCAATTGTTCCAAATAATGTTCCCCTAATTTTAAGGTGATACCCATTTGTTCCAATTCTTCCCCTGTTTTTCCAAGCTGCTCCTTTTCTCTTTTGTCACAGGCAAATACTACTGCACCTTTTTGACGAAAGATTTTTGCCAACGGTAAATTGCTGCCTCCGATTCCCAGAAACGCAATCTTTTTTCCTTTGATATCTTCAAAATAGGATTCCACTCTACTATCCATCGCAATGCCTCTTTCCATTTTGTACTCATACAAAAACATAATTATTTTTATTATACGTTTTGGGAATATAAATAGCAATACAACACCACAATATGTATGTAAAATTTACAAATAATACTGCATGTTTCTCTAGGATTATTCCTCTTTTTATGGTAAACTAATCACAATTGTGTAATAGAATCTATCCAAAAAACGAAATATAAAAGGGGTAATTATCCTATGCTGATAGAATTAACAGAACATAAGAAACATATGAAAGAACATAAAAAAGAGAAAAAACAATTACAAGCCGAGTTGATGGTTTTGCAGCAGACCATTCGAGAACATCAACTGCCTGTCATTATATTATTTGAAGGCTGGAGCTTTTCCGGAAAAGGCACATTTATTTCCGAACTCATGATTAATTTTGACTTTCGTCATTTAACCATGCATAACATTACACCTCCGACAGATGAAGAAAAGCGACACCCGTTTTTATGGCGTCATTGGAATATGCTTCCCAAAAAGGGAGAAATGTCTATTTTGGATTGCAGTTGGTATCAGGATATTTCGGCATACCCTCTTTTAAATCAAACCGATGAGGACAAAATAGAAGAACGAACCAAAGAAATTCTACAGTTTGAACGCACACTTCATGATGCAGGTTACATTATCATTAAATTTTTTCTTCAAATTAACGAAAAAACGTTAAAAAATAGAATTGATGGTTTGGAAAATAACAGTGCAACCAAGTGGCGTGTTACGGAAAAAGAAAAGAAACAATATCACCAGTATCATCATTGTTATCAAGTGTACCAAGATATGCTGGAAGCTACCAATACAGAAATTGCCCCATGGCATGTGGTAGATGCTTCCTATTTGGATGAAGCGTCCGTATTTATTTTTGAAACAGTCATTAATACCGTTCGAAGTTCTGCACACCAGTTGGAAAATAAGACGTGGCCTATTATTATGCCTTCCGATACCTATCCAACTTTAAAATCTGAACCGATTCAAACTGTGCCTCTGGGACAAAAAATATCAGATGATGATTATGACAAACAATTAAAAAAATTACAAAAGAAATTGTTTGACCTGCAATCACGGTTATATCGAAAAAAAATTCCGGCACTGTTTCTGTTTGAGGGCTGGGATGCTGCTGGAAAAGGCGGTTGTATCAACCGTGTTTGCCAAAGTTTAGACCCCAGAGGATACCAAGTACGGCAAATTGCAGCACCTACAGAAGAAGAACGCCAGTACCACTATTTATGGCGCTTTTGGCGCAGCATTCCCAAAACAGGACACATCACAATTTTTGACCGCACATGGTACGGACGCGTTCTGGTAGAATATATTGAACAATTCTGCACAAAAGAAGAACAAATTCGTGCATACAGTGAAATAAATGAGCTGGAAAAACAATTGACGGACTGGGGTGCTGTGATTGTAAAGTTTTGGCTGCAAATTGATAAAGATGAACAGCTGAAACGGTTTAACGACCGTCAATCCACACCGTCAAAACGATGGAAAATCACCTCTGAAGATTGGCGTAACAGGGAAAAATGGGACAGCTACGAAATTGCTGTAAATCAGATGCTGGAACACACCTCTACAGAATTTGCGCCGTGGCATGTGGTACCCACACAGTGCAAAAAGTATGGTCGTATCCGAGTATTAGAACAAATCATTCATGCCATTGAACAAAAATTACAGTAAGTTGTTTCATACAATTTACAATGCTCACAAAATTATATAAAATTTCTAATTGTGTCTATCATAATCGACAAAAAAGTGATAAAATAAAGCAGACATAAAAATATCACTTCAGTTAAAAATTGCGGAGGTTTTGATTCATGAAAGCTGTATATCAAGGCAAAACAAAAGATGTATTTGCGCTGGACAACGGAAATTATTTATTAAAATTTAAAGATGATGTCACAGGCACTGACGGTGTATTTGACCCGGGTGCCAACACAGTTGGACTTACCATTGACGGAATCGGCAAAGAAAATTTAAAAGTATCTATCTTTTTCTTTGAAATTTTGAAAAAAGCAGGCATTCAAACACATTATGTTTCTGCTGATGTAGAAAACTCCACCATGGAAGTACTGCCGGCAAAATGCTTTGGCAAAGGTGTAGAAGTGATTTGCCGTAACCGTGCAGTAGGCAGCTTCTTTAAAAGATATGGTGATTATGTAACAGAAGGCCAACCTCTAAACGCTTATGTAGAAGTGACTTTAAAAGACGATGACCGCGGCGACCCGCTGATTACTTGTGAAGGTTTGGATGCATTGGGCATTATGACACCTCAGCAATTTGAGGATACAAAAAAATTAACACAAACCATCAACGGCATTATCACCGACACTTTAAAAGAAAAAGGCATTGACCTTTATGACATTAAATTTGAATTTGGCTACCATAACGGAGAAGTGATCTTGATTGACGAAATTGCTTCCGGAAATATGCGTTGCTACAAAGACGGCAAAAAGCTGGATCCTATGGATTTAACAGCAATGATTCTTGCATAAAAGAATATATGAAAAGCGTCTGCATTTTTGCAGGCGCTTTTTTTATCATTTTTTCAATTACGTATTGACATTTCCGTTACGTAAACCATTAAAATGCAAACAGGAGGTGAATAGTATGGAATATACCATCAAGCAGTTGGCAAATCTATCAGGAGTCAGTACCCGTACCTTACGCTATTATGATGAAATTAATTTATTAAAACCAAAACGCATTGGAGAAAACGGATATCGTATCTATGAAACGGAACAAATAGACATGCTTGAGCAAATTTTATGTTATCGCGCACTTGGCGTGTCCCTTGAAGAAATTTCTCGCTTACTTAGCGCGACAAATACGGAAAAAGAACAAGTACTTCAAAGACATTTAATTGCATTGTCAGAAAGAAAATCACAAATAGAACTTTTCATTGAAAATGTGAGCAAAACAATTTTATTCCTGAAAGGAGACATTATTATGACAAATGAAGAAAAATTTAAAGTGATGAAACAAACTTTACTATCTGAAACAGAGCAAAAATACGGTGACGAACTGCGTCAAAACTATGGCGAAGCCATGATGATGGATGCAAATAAAAGATTATCCGACATGAACCGAGAAACCTGGATTTTTCAAGAAACTTTGGAAAAAGAAATCCGTTTGTTATTGGAAAATGCCGTAAAAACAAAAAATCCCAACTGTGAACAAGCCCAAAAGGCATGTGATTTGCACCGTCAATGGTTATGTCTGTTTTGGCCCGAAGGAATATACTCTAAAACAGCCCATAAAGCATTAGGAGACACTTATGTATCTGACAGTCGTTTCAAGGCTTATTACGACCAATTAGGAGAAAACTGCGCAAACTTTTTCAGAGATGCCCTTGATATTTACTGTTCTAAATAGCCATCTCTATTCCATATCATCTCCACCCAAAAAACCCAAAATAAAAAGAGATAGAATTATATTCTATCTCTTTTTATTTTATTCAATTTCAGGCAGTTCTTCTTTAATGGGCTCTTGATCTTCCTCTTCTTTCTTCATGGTTTTAATACCAAAGATAAAGAACAGAATGTGGAACACCCAAACACATCCCAATACAATTTGACCAATCGGCACTCTCATCATCATAACGCAGCCGATTGCCATTAATATGGTTACAACAGACATGATTCTAATTTTGACCTTCCAAGTCATTCCTTTGCCTTTCACAAAAGATTCCAAATTCTTTTTATATAATTTGGTGTTAACAAACCAATTGTGCAATTTTTCAGAACTTTTGGCAAAACAAACGGCTGCCAGCAACAAAAAAGGAAATGCAGGCATTAAAGGTAGCACTGCACCTACAGCACCCAAAGCCAAACCAATACAACCCAATACAATAAATAGGATTTTCTTTACTTTTTTCATGTCTGCTCCTCCAATTTCTTTTTCTCTGATTTTGTTTCTACTACGTGTCTGATTGCCCATATCGGATGATGCAATAACATTCTGGGTCCTGAAAAACGCATAACCGCACGAATTTTTTCACGCATCGCCGGCTTATAACAATGTACTTTGCAGTTGGAACAAAATGTTTTTGTCTCCATAAACGGACACTTGTCACTGCGCAATTTTGCGTATTCGTTCAATTCATCACATTCAGAACATAATTCTCCGCCCTTTGTGTGATGTTGTTTTTTACAGTACAATTTAATCATTTCGGTTACCATACGTTTTTCCCATTCCCGTTTGGTTTGTACCGTTTTCATTAGCTCATCCTTCCGCACTCTACATTGTATACATCATCTGCTATTTTCATGGTGGAAACTCTATGGGAAATTAAAACTACAGTTTTATCATCACTTGCCTGATGTAAGGATTTTAAGATAACAGCCTCATTTAAGCTGTCAAGGTTACTGGTCGGCTCATCCAGCAAAATAAACGGCGCATTGTGTAAAAATGCTCTGGCAAGCCCCAGTCGTTGTTTTTCACCGCCGGACAAAGTATCTCCCAATTCTCCGACTTGAGTTTCATAACCATTGGGAAGACTCATAATAAATTCATGAATAGAAGCTTTTTTACATGCTTCTTCCAGTTCTTCTTGTGTTGCGTCCTGTTTTGCAATCCGCAAATTTTGTGCAATACTTGCGTGGAATAAATGTGTTTCCTGTGTTACTAAACTTTCCATGTCTCTTAAATTATCAGTGTTGATTTCTTCTATATTGGTATTGGAGATTTCCACTTTACCTTGCTGTACTTTCCAAAAACGCATCATCAATTTTAATAGAGTAGATTTACCGCTGCCGCTTTTCCCTACAATACCAATGATTTTATTTTTGGGTACAGCCACGCTAATATCTGACAGAACCACTTCTTTGTCATATGCAAATGTCACATTTTCTACCTGCACCCCTGTAAATGACACTTCCGGTTTTCCCGTAATATCTTCTGTCAAAGGCGTTTCTTCCAAAATATCCAATACGCGATTGCCCGCTGCAAATGTATTTTGCAACGTGCTTCCCAAGTTTGCCAGAGCAACAACCGGACCAAACGAACTCATCATGGCAATCACAGAAATCAACAATCCTTCAAAACCAATCATATTATTTACGTATAACAAAGAAGCAGCTGTTAACATCAACAAGCTGAAAATTAAAATAATGGTATTGGTAATTGCCATATTTCTTCCCATATATTTTTTTTGCTTTTCCTCTTCTTTGGTTAGGTTGTCTGTACGGCTATCCAACTCTTCCAAACGCTTTTTACCTGTTTGATATTGGATGCTCTCACCCAAACCACGCAGACTGTCCAACACAAAGCTGCTTAAAGAGCCGGATTGTTCACGAAACTGATTGCCCGTATCTCCACTCATCTTGGATACAATCATTGGTACTGCTACGCCGACAACCAAATATGCTGCCAACGCCACCAGTCCCAGCACCCAATGAATGCTCATGATAAAGCCCACCATAATAACGGACACGGAAAATGCAATTAAAATGGGAGAAATGGTATGCGCATAAAACACTTCCAGTAATTCGATGTCCGAAGTAATTACTGAAATCAAATTGCCCTTTCCTTTTCCTTCTAATTTAGCAGGGCAAAGTTTACGCAGCGCTTTAAACACATGGTCGCGAATCAAAGCCAATAATTTAAACGCAATATAGTGATTGCATGCCTGTTCCCCGTAACGGAGGAAGCCGCGCACAACAGCAATGGAAATTGCTATGGCAAATGCGGCAGTCATTGGAACAGGAGATTCCATATGCATGGCATCCAACAAAGCCCAACCGCCGAAAATGGTAATGAAAATAGCGCATAAAAAACCAATGATACCAAGCAATACTGCTAAAATCATATAACCGGTCAACGGCTTTACAAGACCTATCAGCCGCATCATTACCGTAAGATTGCTTCTCTTTTTCATACGGCAACCTCCTTTCCATACTGTTCCAGCTGTTTCTGGCTATGATACAGTTCATAGTAAATACCCTGCTGTTCAAGCAGACTTTCATGTGTTCCCTGCTCGGCAATACTTCCGTTTTTCATGACATAAATATGATTTGCTTGTACTACATTTGCAAGTCTGTGAGAAATGAGAATGACTGTTTTTGTCTTTGCCAAATGATAGATTTGCTCCATAATATCGTCTTCGCTCTCTACATCGATATTAGAGGTAGCCTCATCAAAAATATAAATAGGGCTGTTATGAAGCAGTGCGCGGCTCAGTGCCAGACGCTGACATTGACCACCTGACAAGTTAGACGCCTTCTCCAATAAAAGTGTGTCCAGCCCTTGTTCGCTGCGTAAAAATGCAGCGAGTTTTGTTTGTTCCAGTACATACCACATTTGTTCGTCTGTGGCGTTGGGGTCCCCCATGAACAAATTATCACGTACAGTACCTTGAAACAGATAGCTGTTATGACTAATATAAGTAATAGTTTGCATTAAATTACTTTCTTCAATTTCACTTAGTTCTACACCGCCAATGGCAATATGCCCCTGATACGGTGTATTGCGTCCCATAAGAATACCGCCTAACGTAGATTTGCCACAGCCGCTTTCACCTACAATAGCAGTAAAACTACCTTGAGCAAACTGTGCATTGATGTCTTTTAAAATTTCTCGTTCTTCATTGTAACGGAATCCTACATGACTGCATGTAATATCACAGTGCTCTTTTGGAACTGTTTTTGTTTTTTCCTGTGGTTCTTCTAAATCTAACAAATGGAAAATTTTATCGCTGGCAGCCATACCATTCATGGCAATGTGAAAAAAGCTACCCAGCTGACGCATAGGAATAAAAAAGTCGGCTGAAAGCAAAATAATGATAATACAGCCGGCAAAATCGATATTACCTGCCGCCAACTGACTAACCGCCATTACGATACCGGCCGCAGCGCCGCCAAATGCTACAATATCCATGATGGAAATAGAATTTAGCTGCATGGTAAGCACTTTCATGGTTATTTTTCTGAAGTGCTCTGCCTCTACATTCATTTCTTCATTTTTTTTCGCATCTGCCTGATAAATTTTTAAAGTGGTCAATCCTTGCAGATTTTCCAAAAAAGTATCTCCCAAAGCGGTATATTGTCCCCAATATTTAGACAACAGTTTTTTTGCAAATGTTTGTACCAGAGCAATGGAAATTGGAATTAACGGCACACAACCTAACAGAATCAATGCTGATTGCCAGTTAATAAAGCACAGCACTACGAATAGGGTAATGGGAGCTATCATACTGTAAAAGAATTGTGGAAGATAAGATGCAAAATAAATGTCCAACTGATCTACGCCTTCTACTGACATTTGTACCACTTCAGAAGTAGAAACTTTACTGTTATACGAGCTGCCCAGTCTTAGCAATTTACTGTAGATTTTGTTTCTCAAAGTTTTCTTCACAGATTTTGAAGACAAATGACTCATACGAGCAGCACCAACGGTGCATAAAATTCTTATAATTATTGCCCCCACCGCAATAGATGCTAACACCACAATAGCAGTAACATCTTCTGTTTTTGTTAATAACTTTTGTAAAAAGAAACCGATTGCACCAATCATGACAATATTGGCAGCCAAAGACAGCCATTGTAATGTCACATTTAATGCAATATATTTTTTTGACTCAGGTACTGCCTGAATCAAACGTTTGTTGATCATCATTGTAACAAATCACCTAATTTCTTGAGATGCAAATCATCTCATCATTCTTATTCATTCTTCTGTATGTTGAAACTAACTAAAGTTAGCTAATACTAATTGATAGGTAAAAAATAAAGCGGATATCATTTCCCGCTTAATAACTTTTCTGCAAACATTACATTTTCCCATGAAACAAAAAATAGGAAAAGTAAGTATAGAAATCATATCACATTATTTTGTAAATTGTCAAGAAAAGCAGACAGGATTCTATCCTTTTTTTCTTTATCCATCCAACTGTAAAAATAAATACAGCCTCTATGATGAGGCTGTATTATTACTCTGTTTTTGCAACGTCTTTTCTGTCAAACTCCACTTGAATGGAACCGCCTATGTTATCAGAGGCAGGAATTAACAGGCCGATTTTATCCTGTGTAACGTAACCAAACAAAGATGGTGGAAATGCTTCTGAAAGAGGATAGTCAGCTGTTGTCAGTTTATCCGTGGAAACAGTTCCGTTTCTTAATAAGTTTTGTACTGTAACACGTGCCGTGGTATCAGATTCGCTGCTGTCTGCTACAATTTGATACAAACCATACTTTAACTGGTAAAACACGTTGTATACTGAAGCATAATCATTAAAATGTTTCTGCTCTCCTGTTTTTAAATCAATGACCAAACTATGCAAATATGTTGCAGGATAACCTGTATTTTCTTCCGGATTGGTTAATGTCCAACGGTAAATCAGCGATAAGGTTTCACCATCTAAAAAGGTAACTTCAACAGTTCCCTCTAAATTGGCTGTATCGCTGTATTGTTGTGGCCCCAATTGATTGCTTGTTTGAATCAATTGATTTACTTTCTCCTCTACAGAGGCATCATCCATTTGTGACACAGTAGGATAAATCAACTTTGTACGCTCTGTTTCATTCGTTGTATCTGTTAAGGTTATATTATCATTCACAGGCTGTTCAGACACTTCACTGGTAGTTTCAGAAGAGGCCTGAGTCTCTGCCTGTGATGTAGGTTCACTTACATTGGAAGATGCTGTGTTCACATTCTGTGTACCGCAACCATACATAACAGTACCTGCTGCCAAAACAGTACACAAAAGAAGTAGCGCTTTACGTTTCAACAATAAATCCCCTTTCAGTGGACAAATATATACTAATGATACAACAATCACAATATAAAATCAACGGATACTCTTTAGATAGTATAACCTTTAACAATAAAATAAACACCGCACAGTGGACTGTGTGGTGTTTAGATGTTATCTTAATCTTCGTATAAATAGTTTCTGGTCATTGGTAAATCGTTATCTACACCTTTGGTAAATAAAATTTGATGGATATCACAAATTCCATTGTGGAATACAGAGGCACATGCCACTAAGTACAATTCCCACATTCTTACAAAGCGTTCTTCAAACATGGTATCTATTGTATCACGCTTTGCAGCATAGTTTTTTGCCCACTCCAACAATGTTTTTTCGTAATGGCGTCTTAAGCTTTCTACATCTACAGTATAGTAATTGTACTCTCCAATTAAATAAATAATTTCTCTTAAGCTTGGAATGATACCGCCAGGGAAAATATATTTTTTAATCCAAGGATCACCATCATGTTCTTGTCTGCCACTGATATAATGCAGCAAAACAATTCCCTTTTTATTCAAAACTTTATCAATGTTCTTAAAGAACAAAGGATAATTATCACGGCTAACGTGTTCCAGCATACCTACGCTTACAATACGGTCAAATGTCATACCGGATTTTTCAAGGTCACGATAATCCATCAGGCGAATTTCAACTTGTCCTTCCAGACCTTCTGCCTTAATGCGTTCCTGCCCTTTTTTATATTGTTCTTCACTTAAAGTAATACCAACGCCTTTTACATGATATTTTTTAGCAGCTGCAATTAATAGGTATCCCCAGCCACATCCAATATCCAAAAGGGTTTGACCCTCTTTTAAATTTAGTTTCTTTAAAATATGTTCTACTTTATTTACCTGCGCATCATAAAGAGTATCGGTTTCATGCTTGAAATAGCCACAAGAATAGCTCATGGTTTCATCCAACCATAATTCAAAGAATTCATTGCCAATATCATAATGGGTTGCAATTTCTTGTTTCTGGTTCTTTTTGGAAGTAGATGTTTTCATAATTTTGGTTAGACCGCTGAAATCACTTGCGAAATCTTCCAGTTTTGCAAGCACCATATTTAAAATTTCAAATAAGTCTCCTTTTTCCAGTTCCAGCGTTTTATCCATATATGCTTCACCTAAAGCCAGAGATGGGCTTTTCATCACTGCACCCATATCAATGCCGCCATTTGCTCGAATAATAGCTTGTGGTTCACCCTCACCCACTTTAAATTCTTCACCA
>OHMN01000316.1_pt1 | contig 48011 bp, 45 predicted proteins | sample 1569361 | NCBI WGS metagenome assembly OHMN01 (sample SAMEA3541508, study PRJEB24748) | human gut metagenome | biome: human gut; feature: human-associated habitat; material: faeces | place: China | collected 2012
GTGTTAAGCACGCCGCCAGCGTTCATCCTGAGCCAGGATCAAACTCTCAAATAAAGCTTCGTTAGAAGCGCTGCTGATTGACCAACGGTCAAGCAGATACCTCTAATTCGTTTGTCCCGGTTCAAAAATTAACCACTAGCTAATTGTTTAAACCGTTCTACTGTTGTTTGGTTTGTTTTTGTTCTGAATTTTCTCATTCAAAGATGTCCAACCAGGACTCTTTTTTATTAGAATTTTCAGGGTTTTAAACACTGTTCAATCTTTCATTTTCAAGGTTCATCTTGTTGTCTCGCTCTCAGCGGCAACTTTGATAGTTTATCACAGCTTCAAGCTTTTGTCAACAACTTTTTTAAATTTCTTTTTGAATCTTTTCAGATTCGCTTTGCTGTTTTCAGCAGCGTGTAATATCTTACCAGATGTTTACGCTTTTGTCAACAGTTTTTTTATTTTCTTTTTTCTGTCCCGCTGTTTTTCGCGGGTGAGTTATACTATACCATCCAGGAAATGGTTTGTCAACAACTTTTTTCAAAAAATATAAAAATATAAAAACAAAAAGCCACACGCAAAAAGGCTTAAAAATCAGGCAAAATCCGGTTGCTATTTACGCGGTGCGCAAACAGCAACCGGATTATACACCGCATTCTGCCCTAGTCCTCACGAAAAGCCCTTCAAAATACACAAGAACAGCCAGTTAAACAGATTATTCTGATACAGCAAGCTCAGCCACCAGCTTTTTTCAATCTGTATAAGCACCGGCTGCGCCCACACCATACCAGAGCAGGCCTTTATAATAAGACCGGCGAGCCATATGATCAGAAGACCCGCAACACCTCCAAGTAATGCACCAGCTAGCTGGTTCAATTCTGATATGATTGGAAGCCGTGCTACCTGGTCCAGCCAATGTGCGCCCATCCGGAAGAAGAGAAATACTACCGCAAATAAGATTCCGGAGCCAAACGTCCGGATTACCATCGTTGCCAGATATGACCCGAGATAATCAAAAAAACGGTTCACGCCCAGCATACGGTAAATCTCACTATTGTTATTTTCCAGCAGTACCTCCTTCATTTGTTCCGGAAGCTTTAAATTTTCTATTATATTTCTCTGATACGAGGGCTGTACTTCTGTTCCATCTGGCGCATCTGTTTCTTCCATTCCAGCTTTTGCCCCGGCCATTTTCAAAAGACTCTCCCCCACCATCTGATGGATGGCAGTATTATGATTCAATGCAGCCGTCACACACGGCATGGCTACACGTGTCACAACAAGGCTCAGGATCAACGCTAATAATGTCACTGCAATGCGCACCAACCCTCTATAATGTCCATAAAGCACCATAGACAGCCAGAATACGCCCACACCGACAGACAGCCAGTGTTCTGCTAAAAAATCCATATGATATACTCCATTCTGCGCTTCCGGCCACCACATACATATATTTCTTTCATGCAAATTTTCACAACAATTTTTCGATTGCATCCGCAACCCCGTCTTCATCATTCGTCACGGTTACATAGTCTGCCTCTGCCTTTAATGCTTCCACAGCATTTCCCATGGCAACACCGATTCCGGCCATGCGGATCATAGTCATATCATTTTCCCCGTCGCCGAAACCCATGGTCTGTTCCCGGCTTAAGCCCAGATGCTTTGCCAGGCGAAGGATTGCTTCCCCTTTTGTTGCTCCGGGCGCATTGATCTCCAGGTTATTGTCCAGGGATGAACTGACAATTACGTCCCCGCGCTCCTGCAAGGCTCTTCTTGCGCGGGCACGCTCCTGCTGGTCACCAAAGAAATAATTGATTTTTTCCACCGTAAGCCCTAACGCGCGGACCTTCTCCACGATATCCGGTACTTCCTGTCTTGTCTGGCGGACCATTGCCTGGATCGTATCCGGGATCGCGTAATCGTCCATATGTTCCAGAAACCGCTTTTCCCCATATGCACATCCATTCACATAGGCATCGTACATGGTATGAAACTTTCCTGCCATTTCCAAAATATCGATTGCCTGTGCGCAGCCTAGCTTCCGCTCATCCAGGATCTTATGCTCTGCCACGTCTTCCACGATCGCACCATTCGTTGTAATGGCATAACGGATTCCTGGCAAAGTACGCAAAAACTCCGGCACGCCTCCCCAGATGCGGCCGGTACAGGGTACAATATAAATCCCGCGGGCAATACATTCTTTCAGTGCCTTTTCATTTCTCGCAGAGAGACGCTTCTGGCTATCCAGAAGCGTCCCGTCTAAATCAAGTGCAATTAATCTAATTTCTCTTCTCATTATATAAAATGCTCTTCCTTTAAAATCAGCATGCCGTCTTTGTCATACTTAGAAGAAAACAATCCCTTAATGGCTTTGCCGAGAGATGGTTTTTCCGCACGGTCCGCAGCTTCCTCGATCAAAGCCTGTGCTTCCTTTCTGGTCAGCGGGATTCCGTCTTCTTCCATGATCTCGATTCGCTCATAAAGCGCAAGCATGCTCTTACCGGTAATGCTGCAGTCAATCTCTGATGCATATTTGCAGCAATACTGCGCAAATTCATCGATATCCATTTCTGCTTCTTCTGCAGGTTCAGCTAGTTCTGCTGCTTCCTGTTCTGAAGCTTCTAATTCCGGTTCCGGCGCCCGCATAGCCCCATTGCTGGTTGAAACCACCTTACGTACCGGACGCTCTGCCTGCTTAAGGTTTGATTCTCGCTCCGGTTCTGCCATGCTTTCCGGCTCTGCCGCAGCAACCTCTGGCTCCGCTGCCTGTACCGGCGGATAATCACAGCCAATGCACTCAAACTTGTCTGCCAGCGACGGATTCTGCGCATGCAGCATCTCCATCTGTTTCGGGTTGTCGATCAGGATAATACGCATGCCGCTGGTATCGCGGGTCATAAGTGTTTCCAGTTCCCCGATCATCTGAGGCGTTAAGTCTCCGGCCTCTTCAATCATAAGATCTTTTCCGCTCAGCTTGTCTGCGCAGGCAAGGATTCCACGCTTATTCAGCTTGGAACCGGTAATCTTTGCCACCGGATTCTTAATTCCGGTTTCTTTCTGAATCTGTTTTAAGGTCTGAATCGCAATCTCCATACCTTTTTCAGGAGATCTTGCCTCGATCATCAGGTGATTGGTCATGCGCGGAAGCTCTGGTTCCTCGTCAAATTCGTCAATCTCTTCGATTTCCGGTTCCGGCTCCACGGTTTTTGTTTCCACTTTCTGCGCAGCTTCTGCCGCCGGCATACGGCGAATGGAATCCAGTACCCGGGTCTTGCCCAGGTCACTCTCCTCCTCCACTGCATCTTTCCCGATCCGCGATACCTCTTTTGCAAGCTGTGCCTCGGTCTCTGCCTGCTGTACCTGTGCCACAATTGCTTCTTTTCCATAGGAAAGATCCGGAGTAATATTTACCTCCGGTGCTTCTGTGTTTTCTTCATCGACGTCTTTTACAGCAGCCTCTTTTAGCAAATTTTGTTCTTCCGGGACTGCCTGAACAGCATCCGCCGGTGCAGGCACTTCCGAAACCACTTCTGAAGCCAGCTCTGCCTCTGCATCTGTTTCTGTTTCTTCAGCGGCATTTCCTGACTGTTCTGCCTCCGGCTGCACATCAGTCTCCGGCTCGTCATCCATCGCATCTTCCTCTTCAAAGGCCTGCTCTACTGCGCGCAGTTTTTCCTCGTATTTATCCCGGTTTTCTACCAGGTCCATCTGGTACTTATTTAACGGCGCATACTGGACCTTCAGCTCCATGGCCTTATCTACATATTTGCCAAGACCAAACATCAGCATGATCTTATCGCAGGCTGCCACACAGCGCTGCGCATCACCGGCACGGTGATACAGCTCTGCCAGCTCGTACAGCCATTTTTCATCCAGCTCTTCTTCAGTATAGCCCTCCAGAGAATGGATCTGCTGCTCAATCGGCGCATCCATCGCCTTTAAGATCATATAACGGAGCAGATGCTGGCGCGGATCATCTCCCGCCAGGTCACAGAACTCCCGGTAGTAAGCATTTGCTTCCTCTACATTGCCTTCCTTTAACGCAAGATCGGTCAGCTTGTAAAGCAGCCGTTTCCCGATCGGCGCACGCTCAAAAGCCATCAGCAGAATGTCTTTTGCATCCTGATACTCATGGTTCTTTTCGTAAACGTTGGCAACCATAGACAGCAGATTCGCATTGCGGACCTTCTTCCAGTCAATGGTATCCGCAATTTTCATGGCTGTCTCAAAATCGCCCTGATTGCTTAATTTTCTGATTTGTTCTACTTTTATGTTAAACTCGTATTTATCCATCTTCTGCACTCCTTTGCCACTGTCATTTCGCTGCTGTTCATGTACGCATGGCCAGCAACGGGCAAATATCCATTCTCTCGCCGCCGTTTTTCTGCTCCGCAGACATCGGCAGCTGGTCTCTGACCTGCCCTACAACTCCACGCGCCCTTCCAGCGCCCTTAACAGGGTTACCTCATCAATATACTCCAGATCTCCTCCAACCGGTACCCCGCTTGCAATCCTGCTTACACGGATTCCTGTAGGCTTGATCAGCTTACTGATGTACATGGCCGTAGTTTCCCCTTCCAGGCTGGAATTGGTGGCAATGATCACTTCTTTTATGTCCCCCTGAAGACGCTGCATCAGCTCCTTCAGCCTGATGTCATTGGGTCCTATACCCAGCATCGGAGAAATTGCTCCGTGCAGTACATGGTATACACCTTCATACTTTCCTGTCTTTTCGTATGCAGCCAGATCCCTGGTGTTTTCAACCACCATGATCGTTTTATGGTCACGCTTGTCGCTGCTGCAGATTGGACAGAGTTCCTGATCTGTCAGAGTATAACACTCCTTGCAGTAACGGATATTCGCCTTGGCCTGCGTGATCGCGCTAGCCAGACTCGCCACCTGCTCCTGCGGCATATTGATGATATGAAATGCCAGTCTCTGTGCTGATTTGCTTCCAACACCCGGAAGCTTTGATAATTCCTCGATCAGTGTTGTGATCTGTTTGCTGTAGTAATCCATTTTAGAATGGGAAGCCTCCGCCCAGACCGCCTAATCCGCCGGTCAACTTTGACATGGCTGCCTGAGACTCATCTTCCATCTTGCGCAGAGCCTCATTGGTTGCTGCCACGATCAGATCCTGAAGCATCTCGATGTCATCTGGATCTACTACTTCCTCAGAAAGCTTTACAGAAAGCACTTCTTTTTTACCGGAAACGGTTACAGTTACAGCACCGCCGCCTGCGGATGCACTGTACTCCTTCTCTTCCAGTTCTTTCGTTGTCTCTTCCATCTGGCGCTGCATTCTCTGCGCCTGTTTCATTAAATTATTCATATTTCCCGGCATTCCGCCCGGGAATCCACCACGTTTTGCCATGATGCTTCCTCCTAATCTTTGTCATCTTTATAACTGTTTTGCATCTGCTCAGTTACTCATCTTCTATTGTAATATCCATGTGAACCGCATTTTTTAATTCTTCGTCACTGACGTAAATGGTGTTCAGCCGCTCACCGGCATTTCTCATGCGCGCTTTGAAATACATGGTCTTGCCATACTGCTCCTCCACATACTTTTCCAGCGCGCCAAGGACCGTAGGCCTGCTGCCGATGGCATAGTTGTCCCCATTTGAAAATACGATGCACAGACAGCTGTCTCCACTGGGTTCCAGCACCGTATCACGGAAGCTTGGACGGATCGCGCCGCCAAGTTCCCGGATAATTTTTCCCCAGTCCTGACGGATGAGGTTTAAATCTTCCAGCTGGGCTTTTGGAATCGATACCTGCTGCGGTGCCTGTGCAGGCTCTGCATCGACCGGTGCCTGCATTCCGCTTCCCTGCTGTCCCATCTGGGCCGCCATCTGCTGCATCATCTGGGAATTGACCGGAACTCCTTCATCCATCCGGTCTTCCAGTTCTTCTAACCGCTGTAAAATGGAATCCAGATTCGGCTCCATCTGCGGCTTTGTCAGCTTGATCAATGCCAGTTCAATCAGTACCCGCTTCTGGCTTGCATAGCGGATCTGATTGGAAAGTTCTGAAAAGATCCGGATAAAACGCATGAGCGTTTCCCCGCTGATCATTTCTGCCTCTTCCCGTAATAGCTTTAAGTTGTCCTCTGACATATCCAGCATATTTTCTGCGTCATCGGCTGTTTTTAACACTAGAAGATTCCTCAGGTACCAGATAAAATCTGTGACAAACTGCCCCAGTTCCCGACCCTGGATCACCATTTCTTCCAGTTTTTTCATGCACGCCGTTGTGTCCTTTGCGATCACAGCACGCAGCAGTTCACTAAAAACACCAGAATCCACTGCGCCCAGCACTTCCAGCACATTATCGTAAGTGAGCAACGTGCCATAATGAAACGCGACACACTGGTCTAACAGGCTTAAAGCATCTCGCATGGAGCCATCCGCTGCCTTGGCTACATAGCGCAGCGCTTTCTCCTCTACCTGGATATTTTCCGCATCGGCCAGCTCCCGCAGACGCGCCGCAATGGTATCGATCGTGATACGCCGGAAATCATAGCGCTGGCAGCGGGACAATACCGTGACCGGGATCTTGTGCACCTCTGTCGTTGCCAGGATAAAGATCACGTAAGAAGGCGGCTCTTCCAGTGTTTTTAACAGCGCATTAAATGCACCGGTAGAAAGCATATGCACCTCATCGATGATATAGACCCGGTACGCGCCTTCCGTCGGCGGATACTGGACCTGTTCCCGGATCTCACGGATATTCTCCACACCGTTGTTGGATGCCGCGTCGATCTCTACTACATTCATGGAGCTTCCGGATGCGATTGCCTTGCAGGCTGCGCATTCATTGCACGGACTTCCGTCCACTGGATGCTCACAGTTTACTGCCTTTGCAAAAATCTTTGCAATGGTAGTTTTGCCGGTTCCCCGTGTTCCGCAAAACAGATAAGCATGGCCGATACGCCCGCTGGTAATCTGGTTTTTTAATGTCTGCACAATATGATCCTGACCCTTGACATCATCAAACTGGGCAGGGCGCCATTTCCGGTATAGTGCAGTATATGACATATTCTTTAACTCCTTGTTTCCGGCAGTCTGACTCACCGAATCCACCGGCCTGTCAGGCTGTCTTTATTCATCACCAAAGCTGATTCCGATCATCTTGGCTTCCTGGATCATGGAGCAGTTCGGATCTACCGTTTTTAATTTTCCGGCAACCTCCTCCAGCGGAACTTCCGTAATCTCGTTATTCCGCACTGCCACCATATAACCATATTTCTTTTCCTGGATCAGCTTTGCCGCTGCCGCACCAAGACGGGTAGAAAGCACCCGGTCATACGGACACGGCTCGCCGCCTCTCTGGGTATGCCCCGGAACTGTCACACGGACTTCCTGTCCGGTCCGTTCCGTGATCTGTGCGCCAAGCTCGTAAGCAACTGACGGATAGATCACCTGGTTCTTTTTCTTTTCTTTTAATTCCTTCTTGCTTAAGCCCGCATCTTCCTTGGAGATTGCGCCTTCCGCAACAGCCAGGATGGAAAAACGCTTGCCCTGTTTGCTGCGCTCCTTTAATGCCGCAACGATGACATTGATATCGTACGGGATTTCCGGAAGCAGGATAATGTCGGCACCGCCAGCCATTCCTGCGTACAGGGTCAGCCAGCCAACCTTATGGCCCATGACCTCCACGATGAAAACACGTCCATGGGATGCCGCTGTTGTATGAATGCAGTCGATGGCGTTGGTTGCTACATTGATCGCACTCTGGAAACCGAAGGTTACATCGCTTCCCCAAAGATCATTATCAATTGTCTTCGGAAGAGATACCACATTTAAGCCCTCTTCCCGCAGAAGGTTCGCCGTTTTCTGGCTTCCGTTTCCGCCCAGCACCACCAGACATTCCAATTTCAATTTCCGGTATGTGTGCTTCATGGCCTCAACCTTGTCCAGACCATTTTCATCTGGAACACGCATCAGCTTAAATGGCTGTCTTGACGTACCGAGGATGGTTCCGCCCTTTGTCAGGATTCCGGAAAAATCCGAAGGTTTCATGATCTGGTAATCTGCATACATTAAGCCTTTATAGCCATCTTCAAAACCAATGATCTCTACATCTTCAAACATCTTATACAGTGCTTTTGCCACACCGCGCATGGTTGCGTTTAAGCTCTGGCAATCGCCGCCGCTGGTCAGTATTCCTACTCTCATCGAAGACACACCCTTCTTTCTTTATAGTTATCCTAAATAAAAAAAACCCACTTTATTATAATACAACGCTTTCTCGTTTGTCCATCTTTTATTAGGAGAAAGAAGAAAAATGGGCATACCTTCATTCTCTGAAGATACACCCATTATTATTCTTTATTAAATCCGCGCACCCCGCTTTGTATACGGCTCACAGGCGTTACCCTGGCAGCCAGCTCGGTCCAGGCTTCCTTACGGCACACAGAGGGACTCACTTAGTGCTGCTGCATTCCTGCCCTGACACGGTTCATGAGGTTCTGTTGCGCAAGACCCAAACGTCAACGCCGCTTACCAGGGGCAGCCCTGCAAGTTCGCATCCGAGGCGGGATATCACCTCTGCTGGAGCGGATTGCAGATACAGGGCACCGCTATCTCCCCGGCTGCGCGGAAGCTTTATGACATGTTCTTGTGGCACCTGCGTTTGTTGCTGTTCACACGCTGCGCAAACAGTTTCTTTTCCTCGCAAATGCCTGTTTAGTATACCTTAGAACGCAGGGATTTGTCAAGGCTGAGCCTTCACTTTCTCACCCTTTGTGAAACTGCTGGTTTTTTCTACAGAATTTTCTTCTGCGGTCTGCTGTTTTGCCTGTTCTTTCTCTGCCAAACGTTTTTTTCTCAGGTCTTTGAAAAACTGCGACAGCATTCCCGAGCATTCTTCCCTGCATACATTGATTTTTGTCTCCACCTGATGGTTAAACCCTTCCTCATGGAGCATGTCCAGCACCGACCCGGCACAGCCGGCCTTGGGATTCATACAGCCAATGACCACATTGGGGATCCGCGCCTGCACAATGGCTCCTGAACACATGGGACACGGTTCTAAAGTTACATACATTGTACAGTCCTCCAGCCGCCAGTCTCCCATTTTCCTGCAGGCTTTCCGTATTGCGATGATTTCTGCATGAGCCAGGACCGTTTTGTCTGCCATGCGACGGTTATAACCGCGGCCAATGATCTTTCCCTGATATACGATCACACAACCAATGGGGACATCTCCCAGAGCCGCAGCCTTTTTCGCCTGCCGGATTGCCTCTTTCATATAACGGATATCCTCTGGTGCTGCGGTTACCTCCGGTGCATCTTTTTCTATCATTGGACTTTCTTTTACTCTCTTTTCTTCTGCCACAACAAATTCCTTCCCAGCTCTGTATGTTTCGTTTCCATAACCAGTTGTTTTTATAGCTGTTACTGCTCACATATGGGCAAACAGTAATCCATAACAACAGTATAACGGATATACGCAGAATTCGGAAGCGTTTTCGTTACTGTCTGTGCAACGTGTATTTCCTGTACACGCATGTGTGCCCGGCAACGGAATCTCATGAATAACAACAAATCTTCATAACCGGATATCCGTATACCAGTAGCCAAATCTTCCGTCTCCCTGAGGCTGTTTCCTTGCCAGTACAAAATGCGGGAAACCAAACATGGAAGCCATGTATTTTTCGTTGCTGAAATAATGTCCGGGTACTCCCAGAAGATACCGCGGTGTCTTCTGCGGGTCCTGCAGCTTCGCCAGGATCAGATGGCGGTAATTATAATATCCATGAAGCAGGAAGCTGTTATTTCCATACACCCAGATTTCCCGCGGTAAAAGCCCGATGTCCTGAGGTTTTATGGAGAGGATTTCGCAGTCATTGTCATAATCAAAAGCCAGAACCTTTGTGTACTGACCACTCATTTTCTTCCAGATATTCGTATCTGCAAGTTCTTCATTTTCTTCCCGGTCAAGCTCTGCCAGACGTGCGGTGTCCTCCGGGCCTTGATGCACATCCTGATCGTCCGGCTGCTTCTCTGTCTGTTCTTCCGACAGATTTATTTGCTGCACCTCTGCCATACCTTCTTCCGGTATTCGTTTTCGATGCTTTTCCATCCTGGAATCTGGCGCAAAATCCTCCAAATGTTTTTCCACCACAGGCTCTGTCAGCATACTCTCTAGACGTTTTTCAGCCACCGATTCCGGTTGCTTGCTCTCCAGACAATTTTCCACTGTAGATTCTGCCTGCATGTTCTCCACACAAGCTTCTTTCACAGATTCTGCCTGTACACTTTCCCGCTTACTTCCCCCAATATTCTGACACGACTGTTCGTTTTTTCCCCCATCCACTGCTACATTTTCTTCCCACGGCGCAGTCGCTTCCAGCTTTTCTTCCTCTGCCTCCAGTTCACGCTCGATTTCTGCTGATATAGGAAGACTTTGCTGTGCCTGCTGATCCTGCTGTTTTTGTTCCTGCTGTTTTCGTTCCTGCTGCATCCTCTCTTCCTGCTGCCTGCGGATATGCTCTGCCGTTACCTCTGCCAGCTGGATCTCTGCGGTCTGCGCTACTGCATCTTCCCAAATCGTAGTATAGCTCTGCCAGGCATTTTCCATATCATGGATCGTGAGACCGTAACAGTCTTCTATGCGAATGCCGGTTCCATCCACATCTTCGGACTGCACCTGGGTGCGAAACTCTCCCGCACCGCTGCGGATAAAGATCCGTCCCAGCAGAACTTCCCCACCGGTATGAAGCAGATATACACCGATATCGCTGCTGCCTACATAAACCTTCTTGACATTCACCTGGATCCGGCACTGCGGACCGCGCATGTCGATCTTGGCAAACCCTATATTTTTTCCTTTTTCTCCACCCTCGTATGCATATATGTACGAAATCAGTCTCCGGTAATCAGACATAGCTCTCATCCCTCCGCTATTATGTATATGCGAAGGATATGAGAGCTATGTCCAAAATATTTATTTAGTAACTGTTCAGTACCTTCACAGTCACAAGCAAAAATCCATGAAAAATTGCCTGCGGCAATGGGATTTTTGCCTGCCAGCCTATGTTTTCTTACGGTCAGCGCAGTAAATGCGCAGACCTACTGAACAGTTACTTTATTTACAATGTTCCGTAAAATAATTCGCTAACTGCGCAAACTGTTTTAAATCCAGTGCCTCACCACGGATCGTTGCCGGAACTCCCAGGCTTTCAATGGCCGCTATGATCTGTTCCTTAGTAAAAGAAATGTCCGGTGCGTTATTCAAACCGTTCTGCAATGTCTTTCTGCGCTGGTTGAAAGATGCGCGGATCAGACGGAACATCAGCTTCGGATCGGTTACCTGAACCGGCATTTCCTTATGGCGGGTCAGACGGATGACCGCAGACCCCACATTCGGGCGCGGGATGAAGCAGTTCGGCGGTACATTCGCCACAATATACGGCTCCGCGTAATACTGCACGGCCAGAGACAGTGCGCCATAGTCCTTGGAGCCCGGTCCTACTTGCATGCGGTCTGCAACCTCTTTCTGCACCATAACGGTAATGTTATCAATCGGCACATTGCTTTCAAACAAGCCCATAATGATCGGTGTGGTAATATAATACGGCAGATTTGCCACAACCTTAATCGGACGGCCGCCATTGTACTCCTCTGCCAGTTTTTTTATGTCAACTTTCAGGATGTCTTCGTTGATGATGGTAATGTTATCGTAATCAGCCAGCGTCTCTTTTAAAATCGGGATCAGGTTGTTGTCGATTTCTACTGCAACGACCTTCCCGGCTGCCTCTGCCAGGTACTGCGTCATGGTTCCAATACCAGGTCCGATTTCCAGCACCATATCCTCTTTTGTGACGCCTGCTGCCCCTATGATCTTATCCAGCACATGGGGATCGATCAGGAAGTTCTGGCCAAACTTTTTCTGAAAGGCAAACTGATATTTCTGGATTACTTCGATGGTATTCTTCGGATTACCAAGCTTTTCTCTCATGCTTCTTCCCTCCTTTATTTTTCTATCCGGTACATCTGCTTTGCATTCCGGTTTGTGATCTCAATGATCTGCTCTGCCGGTACCTGTTTGATCCGGCTGATTTCCTCTACCACATAAGGAAGGTTCAGCGAGGAATTCCGTTTTCCACGGTTTGGCACCGGGGAGAGATACGGGCAGTCGGTCTCCAGTACGATCCGTTCCAGCGGCATATACCCGACCACTTCTTTTAACTTTTTCGCGTTATTGAACGTCAGCACACCGCCGATTCCCAGATAAAAGCCCATATTCAGATATTCCTTCGCCATTTCCAGACTGTAAGAAAAGCAGTGAATCACTCCTCCGATTTCTCCCGCTTTTTCTGCCTTCATGATATCAAGCGTGTCTTTTGCAGCATCACGGCTGTGAATGATAACCGGAAGTTTCCGGTCCCTTGCCAGTCCAAGCTGACGCACAAACCAGGTTTTCTGAAGCTCCGGCTCTGGCTCGTCCCAGTGATAATCCAGACCGATTTCTCCGATCGCCACCACTTTCTCTTTCTCTGACACATGACGCAGCCAGTCAAACAGGTGATCATTCAGCTCTGCTGTCTCACTTGGATGCACGCCGACCGCACCATAGACAAATGGATATTTTTTCATCAGCTCCAATGTATTTTTCGTTGTCTGGATGCTGGCGCCTACATTTACCACGGCCTCAATGCCGTGCTCTGACAGACTTTTTAAAACAGCATCGCGGTCCTCGTTAAATGCCTCATCATCGTAATGGGCATGGGTATCAAAAATCATAATGTTCTCCTTTAACTAACCAAACAGCAATCTGGATAACCCATACAAAAGCAGCAAATGCACCGGATACACCAGATAGAAAAACCATTTCCCCCGGAATCCCCCGCGTGTCCCGTTATAGCAGCGGATCAGGCAGAACGCAGCTGCCAGTCCGGGCAGGTAGACCGGTTTTGACTCGGCTGCCGCCAGAAAAAGCAGTCCCAGCAGGCATGCCGTCCCCGGCTGCGGACGAAGCCAGAAGAACAGCGCGATCAGCATAATTCCTACAGCATCGTAATCGCACTTCAAAAACCAGGCAAGAAATGCTGTTGCCGCGATCACACCCATCTGCCGGTAAGGTGCCATGCCCGCTTCGGTATTTTTTCCGATCCAGTCTATGACCGTTAACATCAAAATTCCAAGGAACAGGGTGATAAACACATTCTGCGCCCGCATATCCCAGGGTTTTCCAAATAACAGCAGGTCATACGGGACCTCGGAGAGAAGGGCAAAGATTCCAAGGCGCATTGCATAGCGCCTGCGGTTTGCCGTATGGCAGAAACCTTCCACGAGAAGAAATACATAAATCGGAAATGCCATACGCCCCACCGAGCGCAAAATCCAGAAAACCTGGTTCCACAGATCTGCCGCGGCATCCGCTCCTGTCTCACGCAGCGCCGGGATCAGCCCGTAAGCCAGCAGGCGGATTGCTGCATGATCGCATAACATACTGACAACGGCAATCAGCTTTAACTGATTGCCGTTTAATCCATGTCTCAAAATTTGTTTTTCAGACATCTGTCTTTGTTCCTCATTCTTTGCGGCTGTCCCGCAGCCGGCATGCTTTTACTTCCGGGTTATCACCTTAGCAGATCTCAGCGCCGGACGGCATCTTCTTCTCCGGAACCATTAAGGACAGGTTCCCGTCTGCATCTTCTGCGCAGAGAAGCATACCCTCAGACAGTACACCAGCCAGCTTTGCAGGCTTTAAGTTTACAACTACCATAACCTTCTTGCCTACCATCTCTTCCGGTGAATAATGTGCCTTGATTCCGCTGACGATCTGTTTTACCTGGCTGCCGATCTTAACCTGGGAGCAGAGAAGCTTCTTGGACTTCTTCACAGCCTCGCAGGCAATGATCTCGCCAACCTGGAACTGGAGCTTTGCAAAGTCATCGTACTCGATTTCAGCCTTCGGCTCGATGTCGATGACCGGCTCCTCTTCCTTTGCCTCCTCTGCGGCCGGTGCTGCAGCCTTCTCAGCAGCGCGCATTGCTTCTACTTTTTCCATCACTTCTTTGATATCCATTCTTGCGAACAGGATCTCCGGAGCGTCGGTTACATGCTCGCCGGACGGATACAGACCGAACTGATCCATCTCGGAAAGGACACGCTTCTGTGCATGGAGCTGTGCCAGGATCTTCTTAGAGGTATCCGGCATGAAGGACTCCAGTAAGGATGCGCCGATGGTGATTGCCTCTACCAGATTGTAGAGCACAGTTGCCAGACGGTCTTTCTGAGCCTCATCCTTTGCCAGAGACCACGGCATGGTCTCATCAATATATTTATTGCAGCGGCGGAAGATGTTGAAGATCTCGGTGATGGCATCTGCCACACGCAGCTCATTCATCTTGCCCTCTGCTTTCTTTACGGATTCCAGAACGACGTTCTTTAAGTCCTCATCCACTGCATCGGCAGCGCCGCCATTTCTTACCTCACCGCCAAAGTATTTATTGGACATGGAAATGGTACGGTTTACCAGGTTTCCAAGGATGTTTGCCAGATCAGAGTTCATGCGCTCTACCATCAGCTCCCAGGAGATCACGCCATCGTTCTCGAACGGCATCTCGTGCAGAACAAAGTAACGGACTGCATCGACACCGAAGAAATCTACCAGAGTGTCTGCATAAAGGACGTTGCCCTTGGATTTACTCATCTTGCCGTCACCCTGTAACAGCCACGGATGGCCAAATACCTGCTTCGGCAGCGGAAGATCCAGTGCCATCAGGAAGATCGGCCAGTAAATGGTATGGAAACGGATGATATCCTTACCGATCAGATGAAGGTCTGCCGGCCAGTATTTCTTAAACAGCTCTCCGTGGTTTCCGTCGCAGTCGTAGCCAAGACCGGTGATGTAGTTTGTCAGGGCATCCAGCCATACATAGGTAACGTGCTTCGGATCGAAGGCAACCGGAATTCCCCAGGTAAAGGAGGTTCTGGATACGCACAGATCCTGCAGTCCCGGAAGCAGGAAGTTGTTCATCATCTCATTCTTTCTGGATACCGGCTGGATGAACTCCGGATGCTCGTTGATATACGCGATCAGGCGGTCTGCGTATTTGCTCATTCTGAAGAAGTATGCTTCTTCCTTTGCCGGCTGCACTTCACGTCCGCAGTCCGGGCACTTGCCGTCTACTAACTGGGATTCGGTGAAGAAGGACTCACACGGAGTGCAGTAAAGGCCCTCGTAGTAGCCTTTGTAAATATCTCCCTGGTCGTACAGCTTCTTAAAGATCTTCTGGACCTGAGCCTCATGGTCTGCATCGGTGGTACGGATAAATTTGTCGTAGGAAGTATTCATCAGATCCCAGATGGTTTTGATCTGGCCTGCCACATCATCGACAAATTCCTTCGGGGTTACGCCTGCTGCCTCTGCCTTTAACTCAATCTTCTGACCGTGCTCGTCGGTACCGGTCTGGAAGCGGACATCATAGCCCTGCTCTCTCTTAAAACGCGCGATGCTGTCTGCTAATACGATCTCGTAGGTGTTGCCGATATGCGGCTTACCGGATGTATAAGCGATCGCGGTGGTGATATAATACGGTTTCTTGCAATTACAATTTTCATTCTGACACATGAGCCATGTTCCTCCTAAACTTTCGCTGCCGGACCTGCCTGTCAAATGTGACGCCTGTGCATTACTGTCTGTGAAACCTGTGAACCGTAATGCGTACAGTCTGTATATCCGGCGCTGCAACTGCGCAAGCCTGTAGTTTGTTGCGCCAATTAAGTCAATGATATCATAAAGTCCGTGAAAACTCAATATTCTGCATTCTATGGTTCTGTTGTATTTCCGGCTCGTATAGGATATAATTAGGAACACTTAAGACTAACTTTGGAGGATTGCTTCATGCATAACGATCATAAAAAAAGGCGCGCTCTGGTGTCATTACTGACCGGAGTGCTCTGCGTCCTGCTGCTTTGTTCCTGCTCTCCCATCTCCCGCACGCCGCAGCCCACCACAGCTGCCCCATACGAGGAGGAAAGCACTTCAGACTATGAACAGCTGACAGAAAGCAGCTTAAAAGAACAGCAGCGTTTTGCGGATCTGGAAGAAACACTGTTTCAGGACGAGGTCTCAGCCTCCCGTCTGGATCTTCATTTTCTACTGAAAAACCCGGAAAGCCGCGGCATCACCAAAACCGATGCACTCATTTCACCGGTTTCCATGGATGCATTTTTGCAAACCCGGAAAGACCAGGAGGAGCTTCGCAGTGAGCTTGCTTCCTTTCAGCCTGCACTTCTAACCGGGGATCAGAAGCTTACGCTCCGCATTCTGGAAAGCCTGATGAACACAGAAAAAAAAGGAGAAGGGCTGGAGCTTTACAGCCAGCCGTTAGCCCCCACCATCGGAACCCAGGCACAGCTTCCGATACTGCTCTGCGAGTATGTCTTTTATACCCGCCAGGATGTGGAGGACTATCTGAATATTTTAGAATATCTGGACACATTTTACGGGCAGATTCTTTCTTTTGAGCAGGAAAAAGCCAATGCCGGCCTGATGATGAGCGATACTTCTCTGGATCATGTCATCGATTCCTGCAAAAGCTACCTGCTTGTCCCGGGAAACAACTTTATGATCGATTCCTTTAAGGAACGGTTATCGGTTCTTCCCGATCTGACAGACGATGAAAAAAAAGAACTTTACTCCCGCAATGAAAAAGCCCTGGAGGAACATTTTGTCCCGGCTTACAAGCTTCTGATTGATGGACTGGAAGCCTTAAAAGGCACCGGAACAAACGAAAAGGGAATGTGCGGATACCCGAACGGAAAGGCATACTATGAATATCTTGTCTACACGGCAACCGGCACCTCCTACCATTCGATCGATGAACTGATGACGGCCACCGAACAGGAAATTTCCAACAATCTGCAGACCACCTCAAAGCTGCTTTCCGAACACCCGGAGCTGGAATCCATGCTCTCTGACTATCACTACCGCCAGACGGAGCCAACTGCCATTATGGAAGAGTTAAAGGAACAGACCTTAAAAGACTTCCCGCAGCTTCCGGAATGCAGCTACACTCTAAAGGATGTTCCAAAGGCCTTAGAGCTTTCCTTAAGTCCTGCCTTTTACTTAACCTCACCATTGGATGACAGCTCTGAAAATGTGATCTACATCAACCGGAATCCCGTCTACGATAACCAGCCGCTCTACAATACCATAGCCCATGAGGGTTATCCGGGCCACCTGTATCAGACCGTATGGTTTCACACCCACTGCGGCTCTGACCTGCGCAAGATCTTAAGCTTTTCCGGCTACACGGAAGGCTGGGCCGCTTACGTGGAAGCACTGTCCTACCGGCTGGATAACGGTCTGGACCCGCTGCTTGGCGAACTGCTGGAAGCGAACTCCAAAGCGACCCTTGGTATCCATGCGTATCTGGACCTGGCCGTGAATTACCTTGGCTGGGAGCGGGAAGATGTCCGCAAATACCTCTCCTCCTATTTCAGTGACCCGGACTCCATCACCGATTCCATGTTTGAGGCCATGGTGGATAATCCTGCCAACTATCTTTCTTACTTCATTGGCTCCCTGGAGATCCGCAACATGAGGGAAAACGCCAAGCTGCAGCTTGGTGAAAAATTCTCTGCCAAGGCCTTTCACACCTTCCTTCTGGATATGGGAAATGCACCATTCGATGTGATCCAGGCCTACTTTACTACCTGGCTCATGAACCAGAAGATGGAGCAGTAACAGACAGCCGCCTCACGGAGAAATCCGTGAGGCGGCTGTCTGTTTTTATGCCGTTATGATCACATTCCCAAATAATTTATTTCATGAAAAATTTCTGCAGGTCTGCCTCGGTGGTATCGTCACCAATGGTGATGAGCTCTGTACCGGTCAGACGTGCGAACATTGCGATATCGTCTCTGGTCAGTGCAGTAGATACTACAGAGTGATGTGCACCACCTGCGTAGCACCATGCTGCGGTGCCGATCTGGAAGTTCGGTTTATGACGGTACATGATTCTTGCTACCGGAAGGTTCGGCATCGGCTTCGGCTGTTTTACCAGCTCGATGTCTGCGCAGATCAGGCGGAAGCGGTCACCCATATCAACCATGGTTACCTGGATACCATCGCCGGTCACGCCGTCGAAGATCAGTCTTGCCGGATCTTCTTTACCGCCAATGCCAAGCGGAAGCACATCAATCTCCGGTTTGGTAGCTGCAAATGCCGGCGGAACCTCCAGCATATGGGAAGCCAGCTCTAACTCCTGGCCCGGAGTCAGATCGTAGGTGTAGTCCTCGATAAAGCCGGTTGCACCCTCTTTGCCCTCGGACATCTTCATCAGAACTGCGGATAAAGCAGAGATCTTATAGTCGCCCTCCGGACCAAAGCCGATTCCCTTTGCCATTAAGTTCTGTGCTGCGATACCCGGAAGCTGTTTTAATCCGTGCAGATCCTGGAAGGTGTCTGCAAATGCGCCGATACCGTTGGCAGCCAGGAATTTTTCCAGGCCAACCTCATATTTTGCCTGCTCGCGGACAGAATCGATCCGATCAGTCTTCATGGTGTACTTGTCAGTGTACTCTTTCATCTTTGCATCGATCTCATCTTCGCTCACTGCATTGATGATGTCTACGAGGTCACCCAGTGCAAAGTAGTTGCACTCCCATCCGTATTTGATCTGGCTCTCTACGCGGTCGCCATCGGTTACGGCTACTTCACGCATGTTGTTGCCGAAGGAAGCAACCTTTAAGGACTTGGAGTAAGCGATTGCCTTTGCGACAGATGCGAACTGGCGGATCTTTGCAACTACATCGTCATGCTTATAGTAGCCTGCAACAACCTCGTGCGGGATTCCCATTCTTGCTACAATGAAGCCATACTCACGGTCACCATGTGCAGACTGGTTTAAGTTCATGAAGTCCATATCGATCGCATCGTACGGAAGCTTCTCGTTTGCCTGGGTATGCAGATGTAAAAGCGGTTTTCTCAGTTCCTGAAGACCCTTGATCCACATCTTAGCCGGGGAGAAGGTATGCATCCAGGTGATCACGCCTACACAGTCATCATCGCAGGATGCCTGACGCATGGTCTTGATGCAGCTCTCGGAGTTGATGATAGTCGGAACCAGCTCTACCTCCACGATATCTTTTAATTTGTCATTTAAAAACTCTGCCATCTGGCGGCTGTCCTCAGCCACCTGTTTTAAGCACTCGTCTCCGTAAAGATCCTGGGAGCCTACTGCAAAGTATAACTTTTTCATTTCAATCTACCTCCTGTTTGATAAATGTGAATGTTTCTTATTGCTATTCATCTTATGTCACGTACCGAGTTTCCGTTGTTGAATGTCACCGGAAACTGGTGTGCGTAATTCTTTTTCTGCCATTCCGGATCCTCCATCATGCGAAGAAGGTTCCTGGCCGTGATCTTTCCAAGATTATATTTGGGATGGATCACCGATAAGATCTTCAGTTCCGCGTCCTGCTCCGGCCCGGCATCATCAAACGATACCAGGGAAATATCATCCGGGACCTTCAGTCCGCGTTCCTTTAAAAAATCCATATAAAAGCCGGCCACCTCATCGTTATAGAGGATCATGGCCGTGCAGTCCTTCGTCCTGCGGTACATCCGCAGCAGACTCTTCCTGCTCAGCTTTTCTTCCATATCCTTGGTGGAATACCACCGGATACAATCATCATCAAAATTGACACCATAATCCGAAAGGCACTCGATAAATCCGCGGTAACGCTCGATCCCCTGTATATCATCATACTTGAAGATCCCTCCGATCCGGCGGTGGCCGTTCTGGATCAGCAGCCTGGTCAGCTCATAGCCTGCCCGGGCGTCCGACATTTCCACGCTGTCAAACTGCTCATTCTGGTAATGGTTGTGAATGAACAGGGTCGGAATATTCCGCTTCCGGATTTCCTTGTAAAGACGCAGGTTCGGATTTGGAAATGTGGAACGGGTTCCCTCTATGATGAGGCCAGCCACGTTCCGATTTAAGAATCCCTTTAAATACATTTCCTCATCGTTCAGACGGTTTCTTGTCACGGCTACATCGATCTCGAAGCCTTTGTCCCGGAGCACCGATTCGATTCCTGCATACACCTGTGGAAACAGATAGTCCGAAAGATAGCTTAAGATCAGCCCCACATGGGGACGTGCCCCGTCTGCGTCTTGGTTCTGATAAGATACATAGGTACCGCTTCCCTTTACCCGGACGATCAGTCCGTCTTTCTCCAGACGGTCCAAAGCGTTGCGGACCGTCTGCCTGGAATATCCAAACTTTTTCTGAAGGATATGTTCGGACGGGAACTTATCCTGGTTTTTAAGCACTCCGCTGGTGATCAGGGTGCGGCCCCAGTTATAAAGCTTCTGGTATTTCAGATTATCCTGATTCTGACTTCCCGCTGTTCTGGGCATATCATCAAACCTCCGATGCTTCTTCTGATGCCGGCATTCCCGCCGCACAAATTTGGGCAGCTGCCGTTGTCGGTTCCGGCACGCTGGATTTTCCCCGTCTGGCTATTTGATAACCTGCAGGGACTGGCGGTCTGCGAAGACTGCTACGAATACCAGGAATACCACGCCCTGGATCAGCTGCATGAGCTGTGTAGAGAAGCCCATCATGGTCAGTCCACTGTTTAATACGATATAGAGCAGGGAACCTACGATGATATTCTCGAAACGAACCTTCGCACCACCGGAGATCGGCATACCGCCAAGTACCAGTGCGATCAGGATCTGGGTCTCTAACTGGTTACCACCGGAGGATGTAACAGAACCAACCTTGATAACGTTGATGAATGCTGCAAAACCGGTAATTGCGCCAGCTAAAACGTAGATCCAGAACTTCATGCGGTCGGTGCGGATACCAGAGAACATTGCGGCCTTCTCACCTGCACCGATAGCCTTTAAGTAAGTGCCGAACTTCGTGAAGCGGAACAATACAAATCCAATAACCAGAATCAGTACGGTACACGCAATCTTTAATCCAGTGCTGTCGAAGTTAATCAGCTTTGCAGAGCCTGCTACCGGCGCATTGGTTGTCAGATACTTGATGAAACCACGGAACAGGAACATGGTACAGATCGTAACAATAAAGGATTTGATCTTACGGTATACATAGAAGTAACCGTTGATCGCACCGATTGCTGCGCCTGCCACAATACCGCCAACGATCGCTAACGGAATGCTGGTCTTGGACAACATACATACTACGATGGATGCGATACCAAGGATAGAGCCCTGGGAGAAATCCAGACCGCCCATGGTCATGATGAAAAATACACCGGTTGCTGCGATCATCGTCACATAAACCTGTGACAGAACAAGCGGAAGGTTTCCGATCATTCTGAAATTCGTGAGGAAATTAAACAGTAAGAAAATGATGACCAGTCCTGCGATCGGCAGAAGGGAACGGATCAATGACATTTTCGATAATTTTTTGAGCTGCTGCTCTTTCTGGTCTGTGTTTGTCTTAACTTGATTCTCCATTGCTGCCTCCTTATACCATCATCGTAATCAGGCTGTTCTCATCGAGGGCCTCATTACGCTCCAGCTCTCCGCTGGTCTTTCCGTCCTTCATGATCATGATGCGGTCGCACATACCGATAAGCTCCATCAGCTCCTCGGAGATCATGATGATGGATTTTCCATTCTTTCTCATCTGGTTCATTAACTGGTAGATATCCTGTTTTACCTTGATATCGATACCTCGGGTCGGGCTGTCTAACACAACGATATCGGAATCTTTACCGATCCATCTTGCAAGAACAACCTTCTGTTTATTACCACCGGAAAGATCGGATACAAACTGGTCGACATTGACCATCTTAACGGACATCTGCTTTGCATATTTGTTTGCGAACTCTTTTAACTTCTTATCGCTTAACAGATGGGACTTGCCAGCCAGACTGTCCAGGGACGGCAGGCAGATATTGTCACCGATACTCTGGTTCAGTACAACAGACTCGTTATCACGATCCTTGGATGTGTAAGCGATGCTGTGCTTAATCGCAGTCGGGATATCGTTGATCTGGGTACCGTCTGCGAGCTCTACCGTACCGGTGCGGTCATAAGATGCACCAAAGATTGCTTTACCGATCTCATGCATACCAGACTCAGACAGACCGCCGAAGCCTAAGATCTCGCCCTTATGCAGGTCGAAGCTTACATCGTGGATCAGGCCAGGAACAGATACATTCTTTACAGAAAGAACCACCTCATCAGAAACCTTCTCTCCGTAATCGGAACGATAATAGTCACCGGTTACCTCACGGCCAACCATGAGACGCTTTAAGTCATCCTCTGTTACGTCTTTGCTCTTTACAGTGTCAATGTAAACACCGTCACGCATGATAGTGATGGTATCAGACTTGTCCAGAATCTCCGGAAGGTCATGGGAAATGAAGATGATGGAATTGCCGCTCTCGCGGATCCGGTTCATGTGCTTGTAAAGCTCTTCACGTCCCTCCTGGGAAAGTGCGGTGGTTGTCTCATCGATGACTACGATCTTCGGATTGAAATAGGTTGCTTTTACGATCTCGATCAGCTTACGGTCCTCGAAGTTGTACTCATCGATGATGTCTGCTGCCTTGATCCGCTCAAAACCATACTGTTTTAAGAGCTCCGTTGCCTTTTTGTTCATGGCATTGGTATTCTTAATGCCCATATGTACAAACTGGTCTTCATGACCCAGGAAAATGTTCTCTGCCACCGTCAGACCAGACAGGGTACCAAGCTCCTGCACGATAATGGAGACACCCTCATTGTTTGCCTCAACCTGGTTTTTCGGATGGATCTCTTTTCCATCCAGTACGAAGGTACCGCTTCCGATGCTGTAGATACCGGTCAGCATGTTGGTCAGGGTTGATTTACCAGAACCGTTCTCACCGATCAGCGCGTGTACTTCGCCTTTGTTTACGTTAAATGAAACATTCTGAACCGCCTTCGTGATACCGAAGGACTTGCAAAGATTTTTTACCTCTAACCTTACTTCGCTCATTGCATTTCCTCCCTATGATCTACTTGACGATCTCGCCCTTCGTTACTTTTGTCGTTACGGTGATGATGATCAGCAGAGCCAGACCTGTGATAACGTCCTGGATCGCGGTCGGAGCACCCATTGCGATAAAGCCGAAGAAGATGATATTGATTACGAACTCACCGATCACGATAGCCTGCAGCGGCATACCGTATTTCTTAAATGCCAGTCCAAAGAAGCAGCCCATGGTCGGAACGAAGTTACGGCTCATGGAGGCCATTCCGGTTACTGCTACCATGGAAGAACCATAGCTGATGGTCAGGACTGCCATGACGCCAAGGAAGGCGCCACTTAAGATGAATGCCAGAACCTTGTATTTATCTACATTGATACCCATGTTCTTGGCTACAAACTCGTTGCTGCCGATCGCGTAGGTGTATGTACCGATCTTGGTGTAATTTAAAAAGATGTACGCAACCACGCATGCTAACACTGCCAGGATAATGTTGCCCGGCATCTGGCCAAAGGCACGCAGGTTAGACGGAAGCGTCTGCTCCACACCGCCTGCGATATAGTTCGCAACAGACTCATAAATCAGCGCAAGACCCGTGGTTACGATCATAGACGGAATGTGAAGCTTAACATAGAAAACGCCGTTCAACAGACCAACGATGGAACCGGTCACGATACTTCCGATGATGAGTCCGGCATAGCCCATTCCGAATCTTGATGCGAACACGCAGCCAACGATTGCGGAAAGCATGATGTTTGCACCAATAGAGAAATCAAACATTCCCATAACCATGACGAAATAGAAGCCAACTGCACCGACTGTGGCAATCAGGCTGGCCTGGAAATAGCTCAGCATGTTAGCCGGTGAACCAAAGTTGCTAGGTGTCAGGATCTTAAAGATCAGCCAGGAAAGCACTACCAGACCAAACAGGATCAGATAGCCCTTCGCAGTTCCCGAAAGTTTTTTCTTTCCGGGTGTGTCAACAACAGAAGTACCCATATTTTTTACCTCGTTCTTATTTCATACTAAGACATGACGGCCGGCATCGCCGCGCGATACCGGCCGTCTTAAGCCACTCAGCCTAAATGAATCTCGTGTAATTTATTTGCCTGCACGTGCAGCTGCATCCTCGATGGAGATCTTGGAAGCTGCCTCTTTCAGACCGTCAAGATCCAGCTCGGACATCTGAACCAGTTCCTCATCGGTGTAAGGAAGCTGATCTACGAAGTACTGCTCGTAAGCCTTGTAGTCATCTGCGGAAGATACATACAGATACGGGAACGGAACATCCTCAAACTTGCCTTCGAATCCGCTGTAGTTGCCCTTGATTGCGTTGTAAACCATCATGAAAGCGATAAGCGGGTCGCAGTAATGTCCGCCGGACTGGCCAGCCATGGAACCATTCTCAAGTCTCTCGCCAAGGTCCGGAAGGAAGTCGGTGGAAACGATATCGATATCCTGAACTTTGCCTGCACGCTCAACAGCTGCGATAGCACCCTGAAGCGGATCACCGCCGCCGCCTGCCGGGATCAGTGCATCAAGAGTAGGATCTGCAGACATTAAAGCCTCTGCTGCTTTGGAACCACCCTCAGAAGAAGTACCTGCGTACTGCGGCTCAGAAAGCTTAGCCTGATCATCCGGATGCTCTGCATTCCATTTCTCAACGCCTGCTTTGTAACCTTCCCATCTGCCTAACCAGGTAGCATCACCCTGCTCCCAGCCGATCAGGCCGATGTTTCTGTCACCCTTGTCTAAAAGGATCTGAACCAGCTTCTCGCCGTTCTCCGGCTCGTTCTCATGAACTGCACCGATGTAGTACGGAGACTGGGTTGCCATGTCGTAGATATCTGCGCTGTTATCCTTGCTGATTACACGGAAGAACTGTGCCAAATAAACCTTATTGTCATTTGCAGTCTTGATTGCAGAAGTCATCTCAGTATCAGAAGAGTTACAGATAATGATGCCCTGGCATCCTGCTGCAGCAAGCTGCTCTACAGAAGCGGTAACCTTCTCAGATACATGGCCCTGGTCAACATACTGAACCTGTACACCTAAAGCCTTTGCCGCCTCATCCAGGATCAGTTTACACTGGGAACCAAGAACATCGGTAGAAGACCAGATGGAAACACCGATCTTGATGTCCTTGTTGTCAATACCGGAGGTAGCTGCTGCCGCTGTGGTCTCAGCGCCGCCCTCTGCTTTAGACTCACCTGCCGGAGCTGCTGTGGTCGCACTGGATGATGCAGCACCGCCGCCGCATGCAGTCAGGCTGGCCAGCATCGCTGCTGCTGTCACTGTCGCTGTTGCTTTTTTGAAGACTTTCTTCATTTTGATTCCTCCCAACATTTTTATAGTTTTTGATTGTTTTCAACAACTCTCATGGCTTCATTATACGTTTTCCTGTCAAAATGTGCAATAGAATACAAGGTATTTTTTCTCAGAAGTTGTATTTTTTCTTGTGTAACTTTATCTAAAAATTGGCATTTCTAATGACACGTTTTATCAAGAATGTACATCTTATATCATTTCCCTTCACAATTCCCCCGTATTTTTTGTATATTTTTGTCAAAACATGCGCTATTCCCTTAACGTTCTTGCATCTTTTCAAATACAACTTTGAGTGTTTTTGAAAGCTGTATGGTATCGGGATAAATCCGATCTTGTCCGATTGTTCCTCTGCTTTTGTTTCCTCCGAGGAAGAATCTCCAGAACTGACATTTGAAATTGCTTTCGTCTCACCTGAACCAGATGAACCACATCCAACTGCCATACCAGAAAATAACAAAACTACCAACGCTACTGCAACCGTAACGGTGGAATTTTTTATAAGACGTAATTTGCTATGGAAAACAAAAAACAGCCTGTCTCCTTTTCTGGAAACAAGCTGTCTCTGTTTTATATAGCCTTTTCTTTCATTACTTTCCTGCATCCTCAAAGCTCAGTCCCTCTGCCAGGGTCTGGCCGTCTGCCTTAATGGTGATGGTCTCTGCATTCATGTTCTCGCAGAAGGTGTTTGCCACTGCCTGCAGAACCTTCTCCTGGTTCTCAGACGGGAACTGGCTTAACTCCAGGGTTGCTTTTTCTGCCACAGTAGAATCTGCACTGACACCCGGTCCTGCTTCCGTACTGGCAACACTTTCTTCGGTAGTAAAGCTGACTGCCTTGGTACCGTCATCCAGCACGCCATACTGGATCAGAAGATCGGTAAGGCTCTGTGCATCCAGGGCTTCTACAGAATCCATGGTGCCCTCGATCTTGCTGCCATCTTCACTGACACTATATACAGATACCATGGTAAGATCCGGTGCATCCTGATCGACCGGTCTGCCGGTTACCACACCCGGACCTGCATCCGCAGTGGTTTCTACGGCTTCTGTTTCCGGCTCCTTTACCTCGCCGGTCTTATTCTTCTCGGTGGTTGGTGTACATGCTGCTAATGATAAGATCATCATGGCTCCCAGTAAGCCCATGACTAATTTCTTCATGATAATAAAGCCTCCTTGTGTATGTTATCCTTTTGCCTCGCGGAACCACAGATTTAGTTTGGCAAGGGCACTGACCAGACTCTCAGTCTCGGCAGAAGTTAAATCCTGCAAGATTGCATCGATCATGTCATGGTGAAACTTCTCGTGGTACTGATATGCATTCCGTCCTTTTTCAGACAACGAAATATAGACTACACGCCGGTCTTCCTTTCCTCGTTCCCGGGTCACGTAGCCTTTCTTTACCAGACTGTTCATGGCTATGGTCAGGGTTCCCACTGTCACAGAAAGCTCTTTCGCTATCGCAGACATGTTCTTGGGCTCTCCGATCCCGATTGCCTGAATCACATGCATATCGTTATTTGTAATATCCTGGAATTCATCCGTAATGATGGCCTTCTCCTCTAAGTCCATGACATCGCGGAACAATTTCACCAGGGCATCGTTTAATGTCGCGTAAGTATCCACTTTTCTCCCTCACTGCACACGAAGCCTGTCACTCCGCTCTTGATTATACATGATTTGCCCTCTTTCGACAACCGCGTTTTTCTTACGACATTGTGAAAGATTTGTGTTTTAGTTTTGTGTGATCCAGATACTGGCAGCAATTCCTGCTGCTGTCGCAATCAGTGCCCCGGGCACCGTATAACGAGTCCGCCGCACTTTCACACTTCCAAAGTAAATGCTCAGGCAATAAAACACGGTTTCTGTGCTGCTCATTAGTACCGATGCCGCCATGCCGATCCGGCTGTCAGGCCCATACTGCCGGAACAGATCCAGAAGAAGTCCCGTTGCCGCAGAGTTGGAAACCAGACGCACCAGAGTAATGGGCACCAGTTCCTGCGGAATATGGAGCAGTCCTGCTGCTCCGGCACAAACATCAGTCACGGCATCTAAAAGTCCGGAAGCACGCACCACACCAACTGCGCTCATGAGTCCGACCAGCGTTGGCAAAATCTCTGCCACGGTTTTCATCCCGCTTTTTGCGCCGTCCAGAAAATCATCGAATACCGGACGATGCGAGATCAGACCAAAGGCTACAACATAGCTGATCACAAACGGAAGCAGAATCTTAGAAATCCACAGGATCATGGACGTGTCACCTCTCTGACATTTCCGGCACCAGGAACACCTTTTTCAGGATTACGGCTTTCCATCATTCTCTTTCTACGCCTGCTCCTGTTTCGGTTTCTCAAATCCATGATCTTGCAGAAAGCTACCGCAGTCAATGTAGAAACCGTCGTTGCCGCAAGCGCAGGACCAAGCACAGCCTCTGGCTGTTTTGATCCATACTGGCTCCGGTACGCGATCAGTGTAACCGGGATCAACTGCAGCGACGAAATATTTAAGATCAGGAATGTACACATGGAAGCTGTCACAGTCCGTGCCTCATCCCGGATATCTGCTTCCATCTCCTGCATTGCCTTTAATCCGGCCGGTGTCGCAGCCATGCCAAGTCCCAGCATATTGGCTATGATGTTCACTGCAATGGGCTCTCTGGCCGGATGCTGCCGTTCAAGCTCCGGAAACAGAAAGTCCAACACCGGTGTCATGCGCTTCGCCAGCCAGCCAATGAGCCCAGATTGGCTTCCGATTTCCATAATGCCGCACCAAAACGACAAGATCCCAAGCATAGTAATACCCAGACTCACGGATTCTTTTGCAGAGTCCAGAAGAGCCTGGGTCACTTCATTCCATGTTCCATTGATTGCGCCCCACAGCATTCCGGCTAAGAGCATGCCGCCCCAGAGATAATTCAGCAAAGCCTTTTCACTTCCCATATGGTCATGACACTGCTGTTTCCTTTTTTGCTACCTTGATATTGCCTGGCAATTGCTCTTTCGGAAACGCAGCACCGTTTGCTCTAAATCTATGGAACTTCAATCTCATTTATGTCATACATGGAGCATTTTTTTATACTCCCCCAACCAAATCCTGCACCACAGCTTCGACCGTCTCGATCTTATCGGCACGGTATGCGTTGCTGCCACAGAATAAAAGAGCATCATTTAACGCACCCTCTGCTGCGTTAGACAGCGCTTTGGTAATGCAGTATGGGATGTTGGCCGGATCACAGTGCTCCAGGCACTGGTAGCAATGCGTGATCTTTGCCTTTTCCCCACGCTCTTTCATGGCAGTGATCTTCTCCAGGAACGGATTAACGATCGCACGGCCCGGCATTCCGACCGGACTCTGGGTGATCACGATGTCTTCTGCCTTCGCATCGATGTAGGCCTGCTTGTAGCTTTCCGGTGCATCGCACTCTTTAGTCGTGACAAAGCGCGTTGCCACTTGAACTGCATCAGCTCCAAGCTCCATGGCATGCTCTACGTCCTCGCGGGTGTAGATGCCGCCGGCGATGGCTACCGGGATATGCTGCTGGTATTTTTCCTCAAACTGTTTTACCACCTTCATGATGCCGCGGATCTCCGCATCATACAGATCCTGATGATAGGTGTGCGGCACATCGTTTGTATCCGCACCGTAGCGGCTCAAATCTTCTCTGGAAAATCCCAGATGTCCGCCTGCCAACGGTCCCTCAATCACCAGAAGATCCGGGATGCGTTTGTACTTGCGGTCCCACATCTTGCAGATGACCAGTGCGGATTTTGCGGTGGAAACGATCGGCGCGATTTTCGTCTTTGCCCCTTCCACAAGCTCCGGCAAAGAAACCGGAAGTCCGGCGCCGGAAATAATGATGTCTGCACCTGCCTTTACCGCTTCTTTCACATACTGGGCATAATTGCGGGTTGCCACCATAATATTAAATCCAATGATACCTTTCGGCGCGATCTCCCGTGCTTTTTTCAATTCTTCGCCAATGGCACGCAGATTTGCTTCCATCGGTGCTTTCAAAAACTCCGGATCCTTAAAACCGATCTGGGCAGTGGAGATAATGCCGATCCCTCCGGCTTTTGCCACTGCGCCTGCCAGGGAATGCAGGCTGATACCAACTCCCATACCGCCCTGGATGATCGGATATTTTGCTGTAAGATCACCGATTTTTAATGTTTTCATAATATTACCTCTTACATATTCCGGAATCTCCGGTAACGGGACTCGCGGATCTCCTCTTTGCTCTTGCCATCGTAACGTTCAAAAAATGCAGTCATGCCCTGTCTCATATCTTCTGCAAGCTGAGGCATGGTCTCAATGGAAGCCGGTTCCGGCTCCGGAATCACATGCTCGATCAGACCGCGCTCATAAAGGTCAGCTGCCGTGATTTTCATAACCCTTGCCGCATCCGGCGCTTTCTTACTGTCCTTCCAAAGAATGGACGCAAAGCCCTCCGGGGAAAGAATGGAATAGATCGCATTCTCCAGCATCCAGACCTCGTTGGCTACCGCCATGGCCAGTGCGCCGCCGCTTCCGCCTTCACCGATCACAATAGAAAGGACCGGAACCGTCAGTGCTGCCATCTCAAACAGGTTGCGGGCAATCGCCTCGCCCTGTCCGCGCTCCTCTGCCTCAATCCCGCAGAATGCGCCCGGAGTATCCACAAAACAGATGACTGGTCTGCCAAAGGTTTCCGCCTGCTTCATCAGGCGCAGTGCCTTCCGGTAGCCATCCGGGGACGGCATACCGAAATTCCGGTGGATGTTTTCTTTGGTGGTACGTCCTTTCTGCTGCCCGATAACCGTTACCGGCATGCCACGAAAGGTTGCAATTCCGCCGATGATTGCTCCGTCATCCCCAAAATACCGGTCTCCGTGAAATTCCATAAAATCATCAAACAGCGCATGAATATAATCCAGTGCGACCGGACGTGCCGCACTTCTGGAAAGCTGCACGGTATCCCAGGCATTTTTCCCACTTTGTTTCTGCTTTTCCAGATAGTTTTCCACAGAGTCGGCTTCTTTTTTCTGCCCTTCCTGTGGATGAACGGTCATCCCGGTCTTTTTGTGCATCCGCAGAATGTCTGCCAGCACATCGCGCTGGTTTTCACGGTCCACGATCTTATCAACGAAGCCGTGCTCCAGCAAAAACTCTGCTCTCTGGAATCCCTCCGGCAGCTTCTGGCCGATCGTCTGCTGAATGACACGCGGACCTGCAAATCCGATCAGCGCATTCGGCTCTGCCAGAATGATATCGCCCAGCATCGCAAAGCTTGCTGTCACACCACCGGTTGTCGGGTCTGTCAGTACGCTGACAAAAAGCTGGCCTGCCTCATGGTGTTTTTCCAGCGCTGCGGAGGTTTTCGCCATCTGCATCAGGGATACAATGCCTTCCTGCATTCTTGCGCCGCCGGAGCAGGCAAAGATAATGACCGGAAGCTTTTCCTTTGTCGCACGCTCTACCATGCGGGTAATTTTCTCACCGACTACATGTCCCATGCTACTCATGATAAACCGCGCATCGCAGACACCAATGGCAGTCTCAAAGCCTTTGATGGTTCCCTTACCGGTTACGATAGCTTCCTGCAGACCGGTCTTCTCCTGGGCTGCCGCTACCTTCTTCTCATATCCCGGGAAATCCAGCGGATTGGAAAACTCCATTTCCTTATTCCACTCCTCAAAGCTTCCCTCATCAAGCAGCATCTCAATCCGGCGGTACGCATGCACACGGAAGTATCCGCCGCATTTCGGGCAAACGTACAGATTATTGCGAACATCCTCCACATAGATCGGCTGGCCGCACTTGTTACACTTTTTCCAGAGTCCCTCCGGGATGTTTGGCTCTTCCTCGCTTTTTCCCTTACGGTGGTGCGTATCGATCATGGTATATGTCTTTTTAAACATATTTCTAAGCATAAATGATTCTCCTTAATAGGCGTTGGGACTGGCGCAAAAGTGTCATATACCACTTCACGACAGCCCCATAAACATTATTTGCAGTATTCCGGGAACTGGTCCGGGATGAAGCCCGTATCGATCTTATGTCCATCCTGGTAAACCGGATTGCTTAAGATCTCAAACTGGAAATCCAGGTTGGTATCAATTCCCTCGATGATCAGCTCGCCCAGGGCGCTTCTCATCTTCGCAATGGCCTCGGCACGGTCTTTTCCATGTACGATCAGCTTCATCAGCATGGAATCGTAGTTGGCCGGAACCTTATAATCGTTGTAAATGTGCGTGTCCACACGAACTCCGTTTCCTCCCGGGATGTGGATGTTTGCAATCTTGCCCGGACACGGCATAAAATTCTTCGCCGGATTCTCTGCATTGATACGGCACTCGATCGCATGGCCCTGGATATGGATGTCATCCTGCGTCACACTTAACGGTTCTCCTGCTGCCACACGGATCTGCTCCTTGATCAGGTCCAGACCGCTGACCAGCTCCGTCACCGGGTGCTCAACCTGGATTCGGGTGTTCATCTCCATAAAGTAGAAATTTTTATTTTTATCCAGCAGAAACTCAATGGTTCCTGCATTCTCATAGCCAACGGCTTTTGCTGCCCTGACTGCAGTTTCTCCCATCTTTTTGCGCAGCTCCTCAGAGATTGCGATCGAAGGGGATTCCTCCAGAACCTTCTGGTGGCGGCGCTGGATGGAACAGTCACGCTCGCCTAAATGCACCACATTGCCGTACTTATCTGCCATAATCTGGAATTCAATATGACGTGGATTTTCCACAAAACGCTCCAGATACATCGTGTCATCGGAGAAGCCCTTCACAGACTCCATCTGGGCATTCTGGAAGTTCGCCTCGAAATCTTCCTCACTCAAGGACACACGCATGCCTTTCCCGCCGCCGCCGGAGGATGCCTTGATCATGACTGGAAAACCGATCTCTTTTGCCATTTTAAGTGCTTCCTCCACGGTATAGACCGGCTCTTTGCTTCCCGGGACAACCGGGACACCAGCCTCAACCATGGTCTTTCTTGCCGCAGATTTGTTTCCCATCTTGTTAATGATCTCTGCAGACGGTCCGATGAACGCAATATTGCATTTCTGGCATAATTCTGCAAACCGCGCATTCTCGGAAAGGAAACCAAAGCCCGGATGGATGGCCTCTGCTTTCATCGCTACCGTCGCTGCCAGAATGCGTTCCATATTCAAATAACTCTGACTGGATGCTGCCGGTCCGATGCAGATGGCCTCATCTGCCAGAAGTGTATGCAGACTGTCGCGGTCTGCTTCCGAGTATACTGCCACGGTCTTGATTCCCATCTCGCGGCAGGCCCGGATGATTCTCACCGCAATCTCGCCGCGGTTAGCGATTAAGATTTTATCAAACATTCCCGTACCTCTACTCTGTTTCTGTCACTGTCTGCCTTAAATATCCTTACTGGATCGCAAAGGTCAGCTCTGCGGATACTGCTACCTTGCCCTCTGCATTGGTTGCAACGGCCTTGCCGACTCCGATCGGCCCTTTGCGCTTGATGATCTCACACTCCAGCTTTAACCTGTCGCCCGGCAGCACCATCTGCTTAAACTTCGCATTGTTGATCGCACCGAAGAATGCGGTCTTGCCCTTATTCTCCGGAAGACTTAAGATCGCTACGGCACCAACCTGTGCCAGAGCCTCGATCATCAGCACGCCCGGCATAACCGGCTGTCCCGGAAAATGGCCATTAAACTGCGGCTCGTTAAAGGTAACGGATTTATATCCAACCGCACGTACGCCCGGCTCCAGCTCATCGATAAAATCAATCAGTAAAAATGGATGTCTATGCGGAATGATCTCCTGAATTTCTTTGATTCCCAGTCTCATAATGTTCCTCCTACCGGATGCGGAACAGCGGCTGTCCGTACTCAACAACATCCTCGTTGTTTACCAGAACTGCCTCTACCACACCGTCATATTCGCTCTCGATCTCGTTCATCAGCTTCATAGCCTCAATGATGCCAAGCACCTGTCCCTTCTTTACGGTATCCCCCTCTTTGACAAATGCCTCTGCCTCCGGGGAAGCAGAAGAATAGAAGGTTCCTACCAGCGGAGAAGTTACAACCTTATCAGAACCAATGTCTAAAGTGCTTTCTTTCTTCTCCTCAGCAGGCTTTTCCGCTGCCTCAGGAGCGGCTGCAGGAGCCGCCGGAAGCGGCATCGGCATTGCACCCATCATCGGGGCTGCCGGCTGTGAGATCACAACCGGGGCAACCGGAGCCTGTGCCACGTTTTTCTTCTTCTTTTTCTTGAGGACCAGCTTCTGGTCACCCTCTTCATATACAAAACTGGTCAGGCCGTTATCGGAAACAGCCTGGATCAGTGTTACGATCTCATCAATCGTCATGGTCTACCTCCTAAAGACTTACGCCTCGAATTTTTTTACCAGCAGGGTTGCGTTGTGACCGCCAAATCCCAGGGAATTGGAGATCGCACAATTTACATCCATCTGTACGCCCTCGCCCTTGCAGTAGTCCAGATCGCACTCCGGATCATCCTTCTCAAGTCCTGCAGTTGCATGAACAAAGCCTTCCTGAATAGATTTTACACAGGTGATGAACTCAACACCGCCTGCTGCGCCCAGAAGATGTCCGATCATAGACTTGGTGGAATTGATCCTGGTCTTGTAAGCATGATCACCTAATGCCAGCTTGATCGCCTTGGTCTCAAATAAGTCATTGTGATGGGTGCTGGTGCCGTGTGCGTTGATGTAATCTACATCCTCCGGCTTCATGCCGGCATCTGCAATCGCCATCTCCATAGCCTTTGCCGCACCGCTTCCGTCCTCAGCCGGGGAAGTGATATGGTATGCATCGCCGGTTGCGCCATAGCCAGCCAGCTCTGCGTAGATCTTTGCCCCTCTTGCCTGTGCATGCTCTAAGGACTCCAGTACAACAACACCTGCACCCTCGCCCATGATGAAGCCGCCGCGCTCTGCATCAAACGGAATGGATGCGCGGGACGGATCTTCGGTTGTATTTAATGCAGTCAGGGCAGTAAAGCCTGCTACGCCGATCGGGGTGATACTTGCCTCTGCACCGCCTGCTACCATCACATCTGCATCACCATACTGGATAGTACGGAATGCCTCACCAATGGAGTGGGTACCGGTCGCACATGCAGTTACCACGTTAATGCACTTGCCCTTCATGCCAAACTGAATGGAAACATTTCCTGCTGCCATGTTGCTGATCATCAGCGGAACCAAGAGCGGGTTCACACGGCCCGGGCCTTTGTCCAGAAGCTTTTTGTACTCGCGCTCTACGGACTGCAGGCTTCCGATACCGGAACCGATGCTCACGCCCACGCGGAACGGATCTTCCTGACTCATATCAAGTCCTGCATCCTCCACTGCCTGTCTGGTTGCTGCAACTGCAAACTGGCAGAACTGCTCCATTCTCTTGGCTGCCTTCGGGTCCATGTACTGCTTCGGATCGAAATTCTTCACCTCTGCTGCCAGCTTCGCCTTATAATCTGTGGTATCAAAATAAGTGATCGGGCCAATGCCGACTTTCTTTTCTTTTAAACTGTTCCAGAATTCTTCTACACTGTTTCCGATCGGGGTGATGGCACCCATGCCGGTTACTACTACTCGTCTGCTCATATCGATTCTCCTGTTATCTTCCTTTCAACATTACATAGCCATTCCGCCGTCGACACAGATGACCTGGCCTGTAATGTACTTTGCCGCATCGGATGCTAAAAATGCGACCAGATTTGCGACATCCTCTGTCTCACCGAATTTTTTCATCGGAATCTGTGCATTGATGTTTTCCTTAATGGTATCTGACAGCACATCCGTCATATCGGTTTTGATAAATCCCGGTGCGACTGCGTTGCAGGTAATGCCTCTGCTTGCCATTTCCCTTGCCACTGCCTTGGTCATACCGATCACGCCAGCTTTGGATGCGCTGTAGTTTACCTGGCCTGCATTTCCCATCACACCGGATACCGATGAGATGTTTACGATATGTCCACTCTTCTGCTTTAACATCTGGCGGGAAATATGCTTAATGCAGTTGAACGCACCCTTTAAGTTGGTGTTTAAGACTGCGTCAAAATCTTCCTCGCTCATCTTCATCAGCAGGTTATCGCGGGTAATGCCGGCATTATTGACCAGAATGTCTACACGGCCATAGGTTTTCACCACATACTCCATCATCTCTGCTGCCTTGTCATACTCAGACACATTACACTGCAGGGCCTCTGCCTTGCCGCCCAGTGCCTCGATTTCTTTTACAGTCTCCTCTGCCTTTGCTGCAGATCCATTATAATTGACAACAACGGTTGCTCCCTTTGCTGCCAGAGTCTTTGCGATTTCTTTTCCGATGCCACGGCTTGCGCCGGTCACCACTGCGATCTTTCCAGTTAACATCCAAGTTCCTCCACAACTTTTGACACATCATCCAGCTTCTCTATATTAAGAACCTTTACGGTTCTGTCGATCTTTCTCATAAATCCGCTCAGGGTCTTGCCCGGGCCGATCTCTACAAAGGTATCTACTCCGTCAGCCAGCATGGTACGCACACTCTGCTCCCATCTGACAGAGGAAGAAACCTGTCTGGTCAGAAGCGGTTTTACTTCCGCCGCATCTGTTACATACTGCGCGGTCACATTCGCCACATACGGAATCACCGGAGTATGAACCTCCACGTTTTCCAGTACCTCACCAAGCTTCTCACCGGCGCCGGTCAGCATGCGGGAATGGAATGGTCCGCTTACGTTTAACAGGATCGTGCGCTTTGCACCTGCTTCCTTTAACTTCTCACAGGCAGTTTCGACTGCCTCTTTTTTTCCGGAAATTACAATCTGTCCCGGGCAGTTATAATTTGCGATCTGTACGCCATCGATATCTGCAATGGTTTCTTCGATGGCTGCGGCATCCATAGCCAGGACAGCAGCCATAGCGCCCTGTCCTGCCGGAACTGCCTGCTGCATCAGGATGCCTCTCTGTCTTACCGTTGCAATGGCATCCTTCTCGCTCATAACGCCGGCAGCATAGAGTGCACAGTATTCACCCAGGCTAAGACCTGCTGTTACATCCGGCTTCACGCCCTTTTCTTCCAGCACCTTTGTCATGGCAATGCTGGTGGTTACCATCGCTGCCTGGGTATACTCTGTGATATCCAGACGGTCATTCTCCGTAAAGCAAAGCTCCGGAACGGAGAATCCCAGGATCTCGCTTGCCAGGTCAAAGGTCTCTTTTCCAGCCTTTGTCTGCTCATAGAAATCCTGTCCCATGCCGCACACCTGCGCGCCCTGTCCCGGGTAAATAAATGCGATCTTGCTCATCACTCTTGCTCCTTTATGCGTTCAAATACTTAATTTATTCCTACTTTATTTGCGGCCCAGAAGTGCCTCTGCCTGTGCCATCATCTCATCGATCATTTCCTTACAGGTCTGCTCCTTGGAAACCATACCTGCGATCTGTCCTGCCATCACGGTTCCATGCGCTACATCGCCCTCCTGGACTGCCTTGCGCAGCGTTCCAAGTGTCAGGTACTCCAGCTCCTCAAAGCTCTTTCCTTCGTTTTCCAGCTTTACATACTCTCTGGTCATCTGGTTTCTCAGGCAGCGGACCGGATGTCCATGGCTGCGTCCGGTTACGGTAGAATCGATATCCTTTGCCTTTAAGACGCGGTCTTTATAGTTCTGGTGGACAATACACTCTTTTGCTACCAGAAAACGGGTTCCCATCTGCACGGCCTCCGCACCCAGCATGAATGCTGCTGCAATGCCTCTGCCATCACCGATACCGCCTGCTGCGATCACCGGAATGGAAACAGCGTCTACCACCTGCGGTACCAGTGTCATGGTGGTTGCCTCGCCGATATGTCCGCCGGACTCTGTGCCCTCTGCCACAACTGCATCTGCGCCGTAGCGCTCCATTCTCTTTGCCAGAGCTACGGATGCAACAACCGGGATGACCTTAATGCCTGCTGCCTTCCACATCTCCATATATTTTTCCGGGTTTCCGGCTCCGGTCGTAACGACCTTTACGCCTTCCTCCACAACGACCTTTGCTACCTCATCTGCGTAAGGGCTCATCAGCATCACATTGACACCAAACGGCTTGTCTGTTACAGCCTTTACCTCACGGATATAATTGCGGATGACCTCAGCCGGTGCATTTGCCCCGCCGATCAGTCCCAGACCGCCGGCAGCAGATACTGCAGCCGCCAGATGACTCTCTGCCACCCATGCCATGCCACCCTGAATGATCGGATACTCAATTCCCAAGAGCTCTGTAATTCTCGTTTTCATCTGATTCCTCCAACTAACTCTCTTAAAGAAAAGGGTGTAGGGCTTACGCCTCTACACCTTTCTCCTTCAGGTAATTCATCACGTCACCAACAGTCAGCAGGTTCTGCAGATCGTCAGACGGGATCTCTACGGAGTACTCATCCTCCAGAGCCATTACTAACTCGAACAGGTCCAGGGAATCCGCACCTAAATCCTCCTTGAAGGAAGAAGCCTCGGTGATGCTGTCTGCATCTACGCTTAACTGGTCTGCAATGATTTCTTTCATCTTCTCTAACATGATCTTAATCTCCTTTAATATGAAATTGTTATTTTTATTATTTGAAGGAACCGGATCTTGAGTCCGTACTCCATACTACCACTGTAACAAAACTGCGCCCCAGGTAAGACCGCCTCCAAAGCCTGCCAGCACCAGCTTGTCTCCCCGGTTTAATTTTCCTTCCCGGTTTAACTGGTCCAGCAGGATCGGTACCGTTGCACCCGACGTATTGCCATACCGGCCAATGTTCATCGGCACCTTATCAAGTGGCTGCTTCAGCCGCTTTGCAACAGCCTCACAGATCCGGTAATTCGCCTGGTGAAGAACAAAATAGCGGATGTCCTCAATTGCCGTCCCACTCTCGGAAAGCACCTGGTGGATACACTCCGGTACCTTCTTAACGGCAAATTTGAATACCTCCTGGCCATCCATATAGATATAGCCAAGCTCCGGTGTCTTTCCATTCAGGAAATTTCCCTCGCTGCGGGCCAGACAGGAAAGAACCATTCCTCTCGCCCCGTCTGATCCCATGACACTGTGAATGATGCCGGTTGTCTCATCTGCACGGATCACTGCTGCTCCGGCTCCATCTCCAAATAAAACACAGGTAGCCCGGTCACTCCAGTCTGTCAGCTTGCTCAAACAATCTGCACCGATGATCAGTCCGGTCTTGTAAACACCTGCCTGGATAAAGGCCTGGGCCGTGCTTAAAGCGATCTCAAAGCCAGAACAGGCTGCACTGATATCAAAAGCCATGGCATGAACTGCGCCGATCGCTGCCTGCACCTCGCAGGCTCCATTTGGGAAACAGTGGTCCGGTGAGGATGTTGCAAGCAGGATAAACTCGATTTCTTCTGCCGCAACCTTCGCATTTTCCAATGCACGTTTGGCTGCCCGGGATGCCAGAATGCTTGTTCCCTCTGTCTCAGCAATATGCCGCTCATGGATTCCCGTACGGCTGACGATCCACTCGTCACTGGTCTCCACAACCCCTGCCAATTCCTCATTCGTCACAATACGCTCCGGAACATAAGAACCGGTTCCAATAATTCTGCCTGTCATGTTCGTACCTGTTTCCTTTAGAAATTTGTATCACTGCGATATGTACAGCCTCAAATTTACTTTTATTTTCAAATGTTTTGATATTCAAAGTTTTTTTGACGTTTTATATATTATAGAATAAAAAGAGTTTTGTCAAGCAATATTTCCCGACAAAACTCTTCCTTAAAACTCTTATAAACCTTACACCGTTGATTCCTGCTGGTCTTCCCTTAAAAGCTGCATCATCAAGACTACAACGTGCTTCCGGTCCTTGTTTAATGCTTCCCATTCATAAACCGGGAAATCTTTTGAGGTATTCTTCTCCGGATCATCCTCCACCAGGCTCAAAAATTCGGAGCACTTCATTCCGAATGCCTTGCTGATCTTAGTCAAAGTGTCGATGCTGACCGTGCTTCGCTTATTAAACATAGTTGTCAGAGTCGATTGCTTGATTCCGCTCAGCTGAGAAAGGCGGTAACGGCTGTATCCTCTCTGCTTCATCAGTTCTTCCATCTTCAGCAGTAACCTTTCGTTCTCCATGTCATATCTCCTTATCCTTTGAATACCTCTATCTTATTGGATTTAAGAGACATGCCATAGATTTAATATTTTGATAATGTAGGTCGTAAAATTGACATATATTGCATTTTTTTGCCGTAAATCCGTTCTTTTCCTACGAATTTACGGCATATCTTTCAAATATCAATCCTTTTGTTCTGTCAACATACGGTATACGTCCCGCTTTGCGATCCCACGGTCCTTTGCCACCAGCTTCATGGCTTCCTTCCGGTCAATCCCCTGGGATAAATAAAGCTCCATATGCTCCGCAAGCTCCATCTCCTCCCAGGATTTCTGCTGCTCCGCCTTTAGCTGTCCAATACTCTTTCCTTCAATGACGATCACGCACTCCCCTTTTGGCTCCTCATGTTCATAGCGTTCAAGCGCCTCGCCAAAGGTAGTCCGGTAAGCCTCCTCATACTTCTTAGTCAGCTCGCGGCAAATCGTAATACGGCGGTCTGACCCCAGTGTGTCCGACAGCTCCTGAAGTGTACGCACCAGATGATGCGGTGCCTCATATACGATCATTGTGCGGGTTTCCGTCTTTAATTCCTCCAGGATCCACTGGCGTTCCTTCTTATCGACCGGAAGAAATGCCTCAAAGCAGAATCTTCTTGTTGCCAGCCCGGATATCGTCAGCGCTGTAATGCAGGCTGCAGGTCCGGGCAGGGAAGTCACCTCAATTCCAGCTTCATAGCACTGCTTTACCAGCTCCTCCCCAGGATCCGAAATTCCCGGGGTCCCCGCATCCGTCACCAGCGCAATGTTTACGCCCTGGCGCATCTGCTCCACCAGATAACGTGCCTTATCGATCTTGTTATATTCATGATAGCTTGTCATCGGTGTTTTGATCCCGAAATGATTCAGCAGCTTAATGCTGTGTCTGGTATCTTCTGCCGCGATCAGATCAGCTTCTTTTAAGGTATTTAATACCCGCAGCGTGATATCATCCAGATTTCCGATCGGAGTTGCACAAAGATATAACTTACCTGCTGCCTTTTCCTGTTCCGTCATAATTTCCTCCTGATAGCCTCTGTTATCTAATATCCGTAAATGTCGTAGATTTCCTGTGTATACACACCCGGCTTCTGATAAACGATAACCGGCGCCTCCACCTTCATCATCGATCTGCCACCCCGCACAGCCTCGATCAGCACCATATTAGCATCCTTATCCGCAAACGGATGTACCAGCTTCATGCGTTTTGGCTCCAGCCTGTATGTCTTCAATGCCGTAATGATCTCCGCAAGCCGGTGGGGCCGGTGTACCATATAAAAACGTCCGCCGGATCTTAACAGCAGCGAAGCCTCCCTGCAGACATCGTCCAGCGTACAAAATACCTCATGCCGCGCAATAGCCTTTGGGAGATCCGGGTTTTTCAGTCCATGATTATCATTCATATAAGGCGGATTCGATGTAACCACATCAAAAGAAGCCTTGCCGAACAGCCGGCTGGCTTCCTTGATGTCGCCTCTCACAATGTCTACCCGGTCTTCCAGATGGTTCAGCCGCACACTCCTCTCTGCCATCTCCGCCACCTCTTTTTGGATCTCAAGGCCGGTAAAATGCTTTCCTTTTGTTTTTGCCTCCAATAAGATCGGGATGATTCCGGTCCCTGTGCCCAGGTCCACGGCCACTTCCCCTTCCTTTACCTGGGCAAAGCCAGATAAAAGCACTGCGTCCATACCGAAGCAAAAGCCCTTCTTTTTCTGGATAATGCGGTAACCGTTTCTCTGAAGATCATCGATCCGCTCATCCTCACCGCAGATCACATTATTCATTCAGCTTTGATTTTCCTTCCTTTTTCTCAAGTGCCTCCAGCTTTTTCAGCTCATGGTCTTCTGCCTGCTCCCCTTTGCCTTTCCGGCGGCGCGGTTTGAACTTCAGCTGTTCGACTTTATATTCCCGGATCTCTTTTTCATCCTTTTCAACCGTAACAACGACCTTGACTAACTGGCGCAGGACATTCACACTCTGTACCTCGCCCTTTAAGCCATCATCGGTTGTCACATAATCCCCTACACCCGGAAGCTTGCTGTTTAAATATTCATAGGTGTCTTCCTCATTCTTTAAGCAGCACATCAGACGGCCACAAACGCCAGAGATCTTGGTAGGGTTTAAGGACAGGTTCTGCTCCTTTGCCATCTTGATAGATACCGGAATAAATTCCGACAGATAAGAATGGCAGCAAAGCGGTCTTCCGCAGATCCCGATCCCACCCACGATCTTTGTCTCATCACGGACGCCTACCTGGCGCAGCTCGATCCTGGTCTTAAATACAGAAGCAAGATCCTTTACCAGCTCTCGGAAATCGATTCTTCCGTCTGCCGTAAAATAAAACAGGATCTTATTGTTATCGAAGGTATACTCTACATCGATCAGCTTCATCTCCAGCTTATGCTTGCGGATCTTTTCCTGACAGATTTTAAAAGCATCCTTTTCCTTTTTGCGGTTTGCTTCCTCGCGGGCAATATCCTCTTTATTTGCCATGCGAATCACCGCCTTTAACGGCTGCACAACCTTATTGTCCTCCACGTCCCGGTTTCCCAGCACTACATGGCCATACTCAATGCCACGGGCCGTTTCCACGATTACATGGTCCCCATTTTTAATTTCCAGCTTTCCCGGGGAAAAATAATAAATCTTTCCTGCCGTACGAAAGCGGACTCCGATTACTGTTACCATAATTTATCGATCTCCTATCTGTTTCAGTCTGATTCCATCTGACTAACCGTTTGATATTGTTCACGCGTTGCGCAAACGGTATCAACCGTTTTCCTTCATCACAAGAAGCATCAGCTCCATCGCCAGCTCCATATTTACATTCGCATCCAGTCGGACGCGGGCTTTATCGATCGCCTGCAGGATTTTCTCCAGTCCCTCATAAGAGCACTTTTTGCTGACCTCGTTGATGCTGCTGTATTCATTCTTGAAGATCAGCTGGTTCATATCCTGTGCAACCTTGTAAATTAATACATCCCGGTACCAGAGCTGCATAAAATCCAGGCACTCATAAATATCCAGATTTTCCTCTTTCATTTTCCGGATATAATCCAGCAGCTCAGAAATGTCCATCTCCTTTATGTGCTTTAAAAGATGGAGCATCTCCCCATGCAGAAGCTTAAAGTCCTCCGAAGACGCCAGCGAAATTGCCTTTCCCAGATTTCCACGGGCAAAAGCCGCATAAATATCGGCATCCGCCTCTTCTACATGCAGCTTGTCTGTCAAATACTTCTTCACGGTAAAATTCCGGAGCGGCTTTAATTTCAGCTGTACGCACCGCGACAGAATCGTTGGCAAGAATGCTTCCTGATTCGTTGTCAGCAGCAGGATCACCGCATAGGAAGGTGGCTCCTCAATGGTTTTTAAGAGCGCATTCTGCGCCTGCTGCGTCATCTTCTCTGCTTCGTCTACAATATATATTTTATAATAGCTGCTGTAAGGCCGGATCATGATCGTGTCATTGATCTGCCTGCGGATATCATCGACGCCGATCGTCCCTGGCTTTTCATGGGATACATAGATCAGATCCGGATGGCTGCCGCTCAAAACCTGTCTGCAGGCATGGCACTCCATGCAGGGCTCACTCTTTCCCCTCTCACACAGAAGCGTAAGTGCGAAGGCATTCGCTAACGATTTCCGGCCCATTCCCGCCTCTCCTGTAAGGATATAGGCATGGGATACCTTGTTATATTCGATAGCTTTCTGAAAATGCTCTTTTATCTGTTCATGGCCGATAATCTCTTGAAAATTCAACATAGCAGTCACCTCACAATCTTCGTAACGTTTCTATGAACCCAAAGCTATAGCAGCGATCCGCCTTTGCATTAATCCGTTACGTAATATCATTCAAAAGTATAGCATACTTTCGCCTTCCAGCCAATGCTTCCTATTCCAAATCAGCAAAATCTGCTGCCAGAACTGTATCATGCGGGATTTTCAGTCGCACTTCACCATATCCTTCCAGATCCGCGCTGCAACCTGTTCCACACAGCTTTCCAGATCCTGGTTTTCAAACGCCTCCTTCACACCGAGCGCCGCCAGACGCTCCGGTGCAAAATCTGCCTCATCTGCCAGAAATCTCCTGCACAGCTCCGCATATTTCGGCTCCTTCTGCTGCCGTTCCCGCAAAAGTGCACGCTCCAGACGCACACCGTCATCTACTGTAATATACAGCGGGATCAGCGCTTCCTTCCCGTAATAATTCCTCAGCTTTTCATAAGAATCCAGGGTTCCGATCACCAGATAATCCTTTTTTACCAGATCAATCTGTCCATCATCCACGGTTGCATAGCTCCAGGGACCATACACCGTCTGGTAAGTCCGTACTTCGATCACCTTTCCATCTCTCTGCAGTGATTCCAAGTGAAGACCGTCGATGAAATGATACTCAACTCCCTCCTGTTCCCCATCCCGCATAGGCCGCGTGGTATAAAGGACCAAAGTCTGCAGCTGCGGGTATAAGCTATGCAGCTTTTTATAAATGCTATCCTTTCCCGATGCACTCTTTCCCATCAGATAAAAGATTTTTCCCATCCTTTTTTCCTCCTGACTCCTGTACTTTCTGCGATCTTTGTATTCCCTGCAATTTTCGTAGTTTCTGTTCTTCCAGCAACCTTCCATTCTTCCAAGCCATTTCGCTATTCCAAGTCATTCCGGTCTTCCAAACTACTCTGCTTTTCCTTCACAACCAGCAGATGCTCCGTTTTCCTGTCTTCCAGCCCCTGAACCGGCAGCCCAAGCTCACGGTCCTTCAGAACCTGCCCGATGATTTCCCGGTTCATCCGCTCTCCCGGCGTGATGATCGGAATTCCCGGCGGATACAGATAGATAAATTCCCCGGATATCCTGCCTGCCGATTCTTCCAGACGCACCCGCTCCAATGGTGCATTGGCAGCTTCTGCAGGCGTCATGCAGATTTCCCCTTTCGGAATTTGGGACGCTGCACAGTTTCCAGCCTTATTCCGCTCCAGCTCCCGGTCGATCGCAAGCAATGCTTCTGTCAGACGCTCCAGGTGCTCCTCACTATCCAGAAAAGTCAGGATCGCCACAGCATAATCTGCCCCGCACATCTCCATTTCAATTGCAAAATCCCGGCGCAGACACTCATTCAGTTCCTCTCCCGTCATTTGGTTCTGACAGGAAATGACCAGCTTTGACTCATCCACATCAAAGACCCCGTAGCTTCCTGCTTCCTCTCTGCTTAGCAGCTTCAGGCTCTGCAGCTGCCCCAGCCGTTTTCTGACTTCAAAAATCCTCTGGGCAAATTCCTCCATATATTGTCTTCCATGCTGCTCCATCTCAAAAATACATTGCTCGATCGCCGCCATGAACACATAAGAAGGGCTGCTGCTCTGATACATCTGGAGACATTGCTCCAGATGTCTCCGGCTGACTCTGTTTCCCTGCATATGCAGCAGTGCTGTCTGCGTCAGACTCGGTAACGTCTTATGAAGGCTCTGTATCACCAGATCTGCCCCACACTGCAAAGCCGACACCGGAAAATGCCCGGCCCCAAAGGGAAAATGTGCACCATGGGCTTCATCTACGATAAGTGGAATATCATGCGCGTGCACGGCCTCTGCGATCGCACGGATGTCAGAAACTACACCATCGTAGGTCGGCGATACGATCAGAACCCCACGGATCTGCGGGTGCTCCCTCAGTTTCTTTTCCACATCCTCCGGGGTAATCCCACCCTGTATCCCCAAATGACCGATAATTTGTGGATAAACATATTCCGGCTTCAGAGAATTGAGGATAAGTCCATGATACACCGATTTATGGCAATTGCGGCTCACCAGAATCGTCTCACCGGGATGCATCACCGCCCCGATGGCACTTAAGATTCCGCAACTGCTTCCATTTACCAGATAATACGTATGGTCTGCACCATATACCCCGGCCGCCCATTCCATGGAAGCTTTTAAAATTCCTTCCGGATGATGCAGGTTGTCAAACCCGTCTATTTCTGTGATATCAATGGAAAAAGGATTCGGAAAATCCCGCAGGATTTCAAAATCCATCTGGCGCTTATGTCCAGGCATATGAAACGCTGCTGTCTGGGTCGCACAGTAGCGCTTTAAACGTTCTCTCAGTAATTCTTCTTCTCTCATCAATTTCTATTCTATCCTTATTTTTTGCATAAGTGATTGTAACATAGAACACCTTTACATTCCAATCCATTTTCATTATAATCAAGAAGCAGGTCCACACATGTATGAACAGAGCAATAAATGATTGCTCAATTGCGAAGGAAGGCGCAGCCATAGTTCACACATATATGAACCGCAACGAAACAGCAACACAGGGATACCATAAAAAGTAGAAAAGAGATGAATTGCTTTGCGGCAAATGGAATTTAAAATGGAACGCCAGGGTCTGGTGAAAATCGGAGATGTAGTCGATGTCACTGAGCGTGAAGGCTTCAATTACAGCTATATCATTGAGCCGGCTGTAGCCATGTCAGGCTGTTACAAATCCCGTGACCGGCTCAAATCCAAACAAGGCGTGATCAAGGATATTCAGGAAAACTCCCGCGGCTTCTATGTAATTGCGGAATTTGACGAATAAAAAACTTTACGCTTCGTGTATGCACCTGCTGAGGAAATACCCAGGCATTGAAGACAGCAGCACGGTTTCTGCCAGATGCAGCATACAGATGTACATGGCAAAAACAGGGTTGTGGCGGAAGATCAGTCTTCCATCACAACCCTGTTTTTATCTGGGATCACAAGAACCCTGCGCCACATCGGGATCGGATTCTCTCCCTTTTTCCAATAACAGTCTTCCCAGTAGCAATATACCTGGCCGTCCTGCATCATAACAAATTTCACACGGTCATTGCCAGTAGTTTCCTGCGCTTTCCGAAGTTCTTCATCATCCAGATAACTCATCTGCCCTGAACGGGAGATCACAGCGATCACACCATAACTGCTCTTCCAGTTCTCGGGACTATAGTTTCCGTATATCTGGTCTCCCTCTTCTGAATAGTACATCTGCCAGATGCGTCCCTGATATCGCTTGTGCAATTCTTCCACCTCGGCATCCGGGTCTGTCAGGGAAAGCCTGAACAGCTGGCTGTATTGCTTGCCCCGTTCTTTTCCTTTCATCCAGGCACTATAATAAACCCAGTCTCCCACGATACAGAAGCTGTCAATGGATTTCCCCATGGATTCAAAAAGCGTTTCATTTCCGCCTTTCTTGCAAAAGATTGCCTGTCCTTTTCCATCCTCCTGATCCTTCAGATAATACTCAGATGCTCCCACTTCATGAGCCGCCGCTATCACATCCTCGATACGGTTTCCGGACATCTTAAAAATACGGTCCCCATACTGGTATTTTCCCTCAACATCCGTCTGGAGGTTTCTTCCCAGCGTATCATACAGATAGATTTCTTCATTTTCCACAGCTGCATAGGTACCTATCTGACGCGTCGCAAAAGAAGCCTCAACACTGATCCTCTGTACTGATCCATATTGCATGATATAAATTCCATCTTCCCAAAATGTAAAATTATCGACATCCTGGGCAATGACCTCTATTTCCTGATCATTATCTGCACGATACAGCGTATGGTAGAGGGATGGATGTACCTTTGCCAGCTGACTGTCCTTCCGTTCCGGGCATGGCAGATAATAGGTCCAGCCATCACGTGTCTGGATTTCCTCGTTATAGTCATGTTCTCCTGCCAGACTGCTTTCCTCCAGCGGCACCGTGTACAAAATCTGGCCTGCCGCCGATAAGACAACCGCTTTATCCCCCAGCTGGATCTCGGTATTTTCATTCTGTGCTTCTGTCTCCTCCGTCTGATGAAAGGTTTTCTCAAACGGAGCCTGTAAAAGATCAAACTGATGCTTTACCTTATAAATCCCGGCAATAGCCAGAAGCAGGGCTGCAGCCAGAAGCGCCAGTGACCAGATTCTTTTTCTGGGAGAATCCTCTGGTTCTTCCGCATGTTCTCCATCCCCATCTACGATTCCAAGGCGATCTTCTATTTCAAGAAGCAGCGAAGCTTCATCCAGATTTGTCAGATTCTCCTTTTTGGCTTCCTTTGACTGCATCTTCTCTTCGGCATAGGAAGCCTCAATCATTTCCCGCGTTGCTTCCAGACGCGTCTCAGCCAGAAAATCAGATCTCTTTAGCAGCCAGTCGACCGGGCTCTTTTCCTTCTGCAGCTGTTCTCCCCGCTGGTAAGCCTCCATATAAACCTGGACCAGAAGCTCTCTTGCTTTCTCTTCCTGTCCAAAAACTAGTTTTGCATGGCGGTACAAGGATTTGTACGTCAGAATATACAGATTCTCAAATTCGTGGATCCAGTTACTTTGTTCTGACATTTTCTGTGTTTTGGTTTTGGTTCCATTCATTCCATCGTTTCCTCTTTCATCGGAGCCCAGTGATACAAACATTTTGAAGATAATTTGAAGATATTATCTTCCCTATGAGAGCTATTTTATCATACAATAGCTGATTACAAAAGCACTTTTTCTGTGCCTTAATTGTCTGGAGATACCTCTCAGCTGAAACGAAAAATGGCTTAAATCCAAGGTTTTTCAAGGATTTAAGCCATTTTCAAAGATGAGCGTGCGGGGATTCGAACCCCGGACAACTTGATTAAAAGTCAAGTGCTCTA
>OHMN01000327.1_pt1 | contig 46784 bp, 40 predicted proteins | sample 1569361 | NCBI WGS metagenome assembly OHMN01 (sample SAMEA3541508, study PRJEB24748) | human gut metagenome | biome: human gut; feature: human-associated habitat; material: faeces | place: China | collected 2012
AGAAACTTATTAACCAAGTAGTCTTGATTGACTACACCATTATTATACTAGGAGGTGACAGTTCTGGATTATGAGAAATTGTACAATTCCTATTACTTGCAAGTATACTCATATGTAATGACAATTGTAAAAAATCAACATCAGGCTGAGGAAATTACCCAGAATACTTTTTATAAGGCCATGACCGCAAAGAAGGCATATGCCGGCAAATCAAGCGAACAGACCTGGCTTTGCAGCATAGCAAGAAATCTGGCAATGGACGAATGCCGAAAAAACACAAAATTTACAGAGCTTGACGAAGAGCAGCTCAAACAGCCCGATAACATGGTAAAAAGCTTGGAAAATAAAGATACCGCTCTTCAGATTCATCTTATACTTCACGAGCTTGATGAGCCCTACAAGGAGGTCTTTCAGCTTAGAATATTTGGTGAATTGCCATTCTCCCAAATAGGCATGATATTTGGAAAAACAGAGAACTGGGCACGGGTAACTTACCATAGAGCCAGACTGAAAATCAAAGAAAGGATGGATAGAAATGAATAATCCAATTACACAATCAACCGATGAAACCTGCAATATAGTTCAGGATTTACTCCCACTATATTATGACGATGTATGCAGTTCCTCAAGCAAAAGGCTTGTTGAAAAACACCTTAAGGCTTGTGAAAAATGTCAAAATACATACAATGAACTGAAAAACGATTCTATTGATTCAATGATAAAAAAAGAGGCCGACAGTGTATTAAAGCAGCATGAGAAAAAGGAAAAATCTGCTGCCTACAAGACCGGAGTCATAATAGCCGGACTACTGCTTATCCCAATACTCATCACATTCATAGTGTGCCTGTCAAATGGCGATGGTTTAAATACCTTTGCGGTGGTAACAGCATCTATGCTTCTTGTAGCTGCAATGACAGTTGTTCCACTTATGGCACAGCAGAAAAAACTGACCAAATGCATAATCTGCGGTGTTTTTGCTCTGCTTTTGATATTCTTTTTTGTTGACAGAATGTATAGTTCAAATGAATTTATGCTTTGGTCTGTTCCAACTATATTTGGATTGTCAATTGTTCTCTTTCCGTTTGTCATCAGAGGAATTGAGCTTCCACCTGTTTTATCAGACAAAAAAGCTCTTATCACTATGCTGTGGGATACCCTATGGCTTTTCCTCACAATCATTGAGGTGTGTGGTCATACAAACGATGTTGCCGGAATGAAGGCAGGCTGTATTATAGCATTTGTTTTTGTACTTGCAGCCTGGCTCATATTCTTTGATGCACGATATTTAAACGCAAACGGATTTATAAAATCCGCAATTATAGTTTTGATAGCTTCGGTTTGGACAGCTTTTGCCGATGACGTATGCGAGTTTTTAATTTTTGGCACCAGACAACTCACTATAAAGTCCGTGAATTTTTCTGACTGGACTTCCAATATCTGCGTGAATGCCAATGTTTACGCTATTGTGCTTGTGTCCGGTGTTATCATCGCCTCTATACTTTTTGTAGCAGGCAGTATTAAAGCATTTGCTAATAAAAAATAAATTAGTTTTCTCTTTGAAATATTATTACAAAACCCCTCCCACAGATAGAAGTCTGTGGGAGGGGTTTTTATAGTCATTATTCAATAAGTGCCTACAAGATTAGCAAACACCCTGTGCAAGCATAGCGTCAACTACTTTCTCAAAGCCTGCGATATTTGCACCTGCAACATAGTCAGTCTTTCCACCAACTGTTGCATCGTATCTCTTAGCAGCATCACTGATGTTAGCGTAGATTGTCTCCATGATGCCCTTGAGCTTTCCGTCAACCTCTTCGAATGTCCATGAAAGTCTCTCAGAGTTCTGGCTCATCTCAAGTGCTGATGTAGCAACACCACCTGCATTGGCAGCTTTACCACCTACGAAGAGTACTCCGTTCTCCTGAAGGTATTTTGTAGCCTCAAGAGTTGTAGGCATGTTAGCACCCTCTGTAACAGATGTAACACCGTTTGCTACGAGCATCTTTGCATCGTCAAGATCTAACTCGTTCTGTGTAGCACATGGAAGAGCAAGGTCTACCTTGTACTGCCATACGCCGTGCTCACCATTCTCTTTTGCATGGTACTCAGCGCTTGACTTAGCTGCAGCGTACTCTGTAAGACGTGCACGCTTAACCTCTTTAACCTCTTTAAGGAGTGCAACATCGATTCCTTCTGGATCATAAATCCAACCTGTAGAATCAGAGCATGTAACAACCTTGACACCGAGCTGCTGTGCTTTCTCGATAGCGTAGATAGCAACGTTTCCTGAACCTGAAACTGCTGCTGTCTTTCCGTTTAAGTCAAGTCCGTTGTCTTTCCATAATGCGTTTGTAAGGTATAACAGACCATATCCTGTAGCCTGTGTACGAGCAAGTGATCCACCATATGTAAGTCCCTTACCTGTGAGAACTCCCTCGAATGATCCGCGGATTCTCTTGTACTGACCGAACATGAAGCCGATCTCTCTTGCGCCTGTTCCGATATCTCCGGCAGGAACATCAATATCTGCTCCGATATATTTAGAAAGCTCTGTCATGAAGCTCTGGCAGAATGCCATAATCTCTCTGTCTGATTTGCCCTTAGGATCAAAATCAGAACCACCTTTACCACCACCGATTGGAAGTGTTGTAAGAGAGTTCTTGAAGATCTGCTCAAATCCTAAGAATTTGATGATTCCAAGGTTTACTGAAGGGTGAAGTCTGAGTCCTCCCTTGTAAGGTCCGATTGCGTTATTGAACTGTACACGGAAACCTCTGTTTACCTGTACCTGACCATTGTCATCTACCCATGGTACTCTGAACATGATCTGACGATCCGGCTCTGTGATTCTCTCGAGGATAGCGTTCTTTCTGTAAAGCTCCTCATTTGCCTCGATTACAGGTCTTAAAGAATCAAGTACCTCTGTTACTGCCTGTAAGAATTCAGGCTGTTCAGCGTTTTTCTTCTGTACTACTGCGAGTACTTCATCAACATAGCTCATTTTTATATCTCCTTTACAAAATTATTTTTCACATCAACAAGTTTATTTTATATAAATCTATTGCTATAATCAAGTAATTTTTGAAGGTTTTATATAAAAAAAATTCATTTTATTTATTATCTTCATTTATATTATCCCAGTTTTGGTACTGATTCTCCTCATCATCGGAATATACCACCTTGAAATAATCCGAGAGTTTTGCAAGTGAAGTTATAAGAACTTTCATTTCGTCGTCCGAAAGACCGTCCTTTATATGCTCTATCATATGACGGTGAAACTGCTCATGATGATAGTATGCACTCTTTCCCTTGTCAGTGAGTGAGAGCTTTACCACACGCTTATCCTCCTCACTGCGGATACGGTTCACGTATCCCTTGCGGGTGAGACCATCTATTGCCTTTGTCAGCGTGCCCAGAGTGATAGACATAAGCTTGGCTACGGTGCCGGAGCGCTTTGGCTCATCAACTCCTATTGCCTCTATTATGTGCATATCGTTGATAGAAATATCAGAAAATTCGTCTGTTATCAGACATCTGCCCTCTATCTCTGTCAAATCCTTGAACAGACACACCAATAATTCATTTAAAGTTTCATCTGCCGTCATAAATACCTCTTTCTATTGCCACTCTATGGCGCAGGCTCCCCATGTAAGTCCTGCTCCAAAGCCTGATAAAATTATTTTTTCCTCATGCTTTATCATACCATCTTTGCGGACTTTATCAAGCAAAATCGGCACACTTGCCGCAGAAATATTTCCACACTGCTGTAAATTGGTCGGAAATTTGTCCATAGGCTGCTTAAGTCTCTTGGCAACCGACTCAATAATGCGGATATTGGCCTGATGCAGCACATAGACGTCCACATCATCTGCGCTCCAGCCGATTTCATCGAGCAGCTCATTTATAGCCTTTGGCACTGTCTTTACCGCAAACTTGTATACAGCCGGACCATCCATGGTGACGTAGCCACCAAGTGCAGACTGCTTTCCATTGTCGGTAAACGGATTGACTACGGGACGATTGTCTCCGTCAAGCGCCTCACCGCCTTTTCCGTCCGAGCCCTGTACAAAGCCCTTTATGGCATCGCCCTCGTCTGTCACAACCGCTGCTCCTGCTCCGTCTCCGAAGAGCACACAGGTGCTTCTGTCATTCCAGTCCATTATTTTTGAAAGAACCTCTGCCCCCACTACAACTGCCTTGTGAAATCTGCCGGTCTTAAAATACGCATCTGCCGTAGCAAGCCCGAATAAAAAGCCTGAGCATGCAGCATTTATGTCAAATGCCACTGCACTGCCCGCACCTATCTCAGCCTGAATCTGACATGCGAGCGATGGAACGATTTTGTCTGTGGATACGCTTGCCGCTATTATCAGATCTATCTCGCTTCCATCAATACCCGCATCCTGCAGTGCGCTTTTTACTGCACAACATGCCAGCGAGGTGGTTGTCTCAGTAGTTGCAATGTGTCTGTTTCTTATTCCTGTACGCGAGCTGATCCACTCGTCAGTTGTGTCCATTATGGCTGCCAGGTCATCGTTTGAGACCACTCTCTGTGGCAGGCAGCTTCCTGTTCCAACTATCTTCATAGAATTTCCTTTCCGGGACTAGAACTTGCGGAAACGCTTGTATCTTTCCTCCAAGAGCTGGTCCTTTGTCAATTTGCTTTCTTTTTCCAAGAATTTCTTCATGTTGCCCTTCATGTAGTTTCCGATTGATGAAAGGGCATCCTCGTCGGCTCCGCCAAACTCAGGTATTATATCATCCACGACATCAAGCTCCTTTAAGTCGTGTGCTGTAATCTTCATTACCTCTGCGGCTTCCTTTGCACGCTTTCCGTCCTTCCAGAGGATAGATGCAAAGCCCTCAGGCGAGAGGATTGAGTATGTGGCATTTTCCATCATCCACACTTCATTTCCTACAGAAAGAGCTAAAGCTCCGCCGCTTCCGCCTTCTCCTATCATGAGACAAAGGATTGGCACCTTGATGCCGCTCATCTCATAAAGGTTTCTTGCGATTGCCTCACCCTGTCCGTTTTCCTCTGCTTCCATTCCCGGATAAGCTCCTGATGTATTGACAAAGGTTATGATCGGACGGTTGAATTTCTCTGCCTGCTTCATGAGGCGCAGTGCCTTGCGGTAGCCCTCAGGTGATGGCATACCATAGTTTCTCTTTGCACAATCCTCAAGATCCTTTCCCTTGTGGACACCGATAACTGTGACAGGCTGGCCGTCTAAATATGCAATTCCGCCTACTATAGCCGGGTCATCGCGGAAATATCTGTCTCCGTGCAGCTCCATAAACTCATCAAAGATATAGTCCATATAGTCAACCGATGCAAGTCTCTTAATCTGTCTTGCGGCGCTGACCTTATCCCATACCTTAAATGGCTTAGCCTTGACCTCGCGCTCCTTCATAAGCTCAGTCGGCTCGTAATTGTCGTCTGAGTGAAGCGGGTCAAAATTGGCATAGCCAGTGGTAGGTCTGTGAGCACGTAAAATCTTGTAAAGAGTCTTCTTTAAATCCTCACGCTCAACTATCATATCCACAAAGCCGTGCTCAAGCTGGAACTCTGCCCTCTGGAAGCCCTCAGGCAGCTTCTGTCCGATGGTCTGCTCGATAACACGAGGACCCGCAAAGCCGATAAGTGCCTTTGGCTCTGCAAGAATGATGTCTCCAAGCATTGCAAAGCTGGCTGTCACACCACCTGTTGTAGGATCTGTGAGTACAGGCACATATAAAAGTCCTGCCTCTGAATGACGCTTTGCTGCGGCTGAGGTCTTTGCCATCTGCATTAGCGAAATGATACCCTCCTGCATTCTGGCACCGCCTGAACAGCAGAATAATATAACCGGAAGTCTTTCCTCTGTGGCACGCTCAAATGCGCTTGTGATTTTCTCACCAACCACATGGCCCATGCTTCCCATCATAAATCTTGAATCAATTACACCAAGCACTGTCTCCTCACCGTAAATCTTTGTCTTACCGATGACAATGCCCTCAGAAAGTCCTGTCTTCTCCTGAGTCTTTGCAATTTTCTCCTCATACTCAGGGAAATTGAGAGGATTTCCTGTTGTAAGCTCTGTAAACCATGGCTCAAATGCTTCCTTGTCGGAAACCATTCTGATTCTGTTTTTAGCACGCACACGGAAATAATAATTACACTCATAGCAGACGTATTTGTGCTGTTTTACAACTGATTTGAGCACAGTCTTGCCACACTTGGGACAAACGATTGTCTCAGGTACATCCTCTTTTGTTTCCTGTGCTGCACCGGCATTTTTGCCATCTGCGGCTGTTTTTGCGCTCTCAGCGTTCTTTGCTAAAATCTCTTCAGCCTCTATATTTTTATCTTTCTTCTTGAACAACTTCATCATGTCTCCTTATGCAATTAACCTATTGCAAATGTAAGCTCCGCCATACAGGCAACCTTGCCGTTTACCCTGGCAACAGCCTTGCCCACACCGATAGGACCCTTAACCTTTATAATCTCAGTGGTCAGCTCCAGCGTATCTCCCGGAACCACCTTCTGCTTGAACTTGGCATTATTGATGCCTGCAAAATATGCAGTCTTGCCCTTCCACTCATCCTGACAAAGAATGGCAACTGCACCGGTCTGCGCCAAAGCCTCAATAATAAGCACTCCCGGCATCACCGGATTCCCCGGAAAATGTCCCATAAAATGCGGCTCATTCATAGTCACATTCTTCTTGGCCACACACTTTACACCCGGCTGCAGCTCCTCAACCGTATCAATGAGAAGAAACGGACTGCGGTGCGGCAGAACATCCATAATCTGCTGCGTATTCATAACTGACATATACATCTATCCTTTCTCAATTTACTCCAAACTATCTACATGCTTCGCGCTCAATAACGTGGAGCCGGGAAGCACACAGTGTGTTCTGAATGAAAAATATGAACTGTCACGGCGTTCCATTCGCTCCAATAGCATGAAGCGCTAACACCATATCACAGCCTGTCCGTGCAAAATGCCGTGACTGACTTCATATTTTTTATGAGGAATATACTGTGTGCTCCACCGGACCTCACAGCCTACATTCGCGAAGCTCCTAAAAAGCAGAAGCAATTTATTTATAAGCCTTGAGGAGAATACTTGCATTATGTCCACCGAATCCCAGTGAATTGCTAAGTGCATACTCAACAGGCTCCTCATAGCTGTCCTTGCAGTAGTTGAGATCAATCTCCTCATCAGGAGTCTCATAGCCGACAGTCTTATGTATAAATCCGTCCTGGATTTCCTTCACGCATGTTATAAACTCAACTGCTCCTGCTGCTCCGAGCAGATGTCCTATCATAGACTTTGTTGAATTGATTTTAAGATTTGCCGCATCATCACCAAACGCAAGCTTAATTGCTCTTGTCTCAAAAAGGTCATTGTGATGTGTGCCTGTTCCGTGTGCATTGATGTATTTTACATCTGCCGGTGTGACACCTGCATCGCTCATGGCATTTGTCATGGCTCTTGCTGCGCCTGCACCATCCTCCTGCGGAGATGTGATATGGTATGCATCCGATGAGCAGCCGTATCCGACTACCTCTGCATAAATTTTTGCGCCTCTTGCCTTTGCATGCTCAAGCTCTTCAAGGATAACTACTCCTGCGCCCTCACCCATTACAAAGCCGCTTCTGTTCTTGTCAAACGGAAGTGAGCACTTTGCCGGATCATCTACTGTAGAAAGCGCTGTGAGCGCTGTAAATCCTGCGATTCCGATAGGACATACACTGCCCTCTGTACCACCGGCTACCATCACGTCAGCCTCACCGTACTGGATGCTTCTGTATGCCTCACCGATTGTGTTTGTTCCTGTAGCGCAGGCTGTTACATCATTGATGCTCTTTCCCTTGAGGCCGAACTGGATAGAAACATTTCCTGCTGCCATATTACAGATCATAAGCGGAACAAGCAGAGGATTGACTCTGTTTGGTCCCTTTTCATATAGCTTTTGTGTCTCGCGCTCCATAGCCTGAAGACTTCCGACACCTGAACCGATGGCGCATCCAACCATGTATGGATCTTCCTTTTCGATATCAAGTCCACTGTCATCAATTGCCTGCTTTGCTGCAGCTACTGCGTACTGTGAGAATGGCTCCATTCTCTTTGCAGCCTTTCTATCCATGAAATCCTGTGGATTAAAATCCTTAAGCTCTGCTGCAATGTGACATTTATAATCTGTTGTGTCAAATTTTGTGATGTGGTCAAATCCGATTTTTCCGGCCTTTACCGATGCCCAGAAATCGTCCACATTATTTCCGATTGGTGTTACTGCTCCAAGTCCTGTTACAACTACTCTTCTACTCATATTGCCATTCCTCCGTCAACAGACAGCACCTGGCCTGTGATGTAGCCTGCTGCATCTGATGCTAAAAATAATACTGCGTTTGCGATATCCTTTGTGTTTCCCGGTCTGCCAAGCGGAATCTGTGATAAAAGATTCTCCTTTGCCGAATCGGCAAGCACATCTGTCATCTCTGTCTCTACAAAGCCCGGTGCCACTGCATTTACTGTGATTCCCCGGCTGGCAAGCTCTCTGGCTACAGCCTTTGTGAGTCCTATGACTCCTGCCTTGCTGGCGCTGTAGTTGGCCTGTCCTGCATTTCCGAGTATGCCGGAAACTGATGAAATATTGATAATTCTTCCTGATTTCTGCTTCAGGAAATAGCGTGACATATGACGGATTGTGTTGAACGCACCCTTAAGGTTTGTGTCGAGCACTGCGTCATAGTCTGCCTCGCTCATCTTCATGATGAGACCGTCTCTTGTGATTCCTGCGTTATTTACAAGGATATCTATGTGCTTGTACTCCTTGATGAGCGCTGTTATCATATTCTGGCACTCATCAAAATCAGATACATTGCACTGATAAGAAACTGCATCACCGCCTGCTGCCTTTATCTCTGCAACAACGGCATCTGCCTTTTCCTTTGAACCATTATAATTTACTATTACAAAGGCGTGTGCTGCGGCAAGTGTAAGAGCTATCTGTCTTCCAATTCCGCGGCTTGCGCCTGTAACCAGGGCATTTTTACCTGTTAACATACTTTTCAAAATCCTCCAGTTTGTCTATGTTTACGACTTTTACGTCTCTATTTATCTTTCTCATAAATCCGCTGAGTGATCGTCCCGGTCCGATTTCCACGAACTCATCTGCACCGTCTGCGATAAGGCGCTCGATGGTCTGCTGCCAGCGCACTGATGATGAAACCTGCTGTGTCAGATAATCCTTGACGTCTGCCGGTGACTTCACATAGTCTGCTGTGACGTTTGTGATATATGGCACCTTGATATCGTGGATTTCTACACTCTCAAGTGCATCTGCGAGCTTTTCTCCTGCACCCTTAAGCATTGCTGAGTGGAAAGGTCCGCTTACCTTGAGCGGTACGCATCTCTTGGCGCCTGCCTCGCTGCATGCTGCTGCGGCGGCATCTACTGCTGCCTTTTCTCCTGTGATAACAATCTGTCCCGGGCAGTTATAGTTGGCTACCGATACCACTGAATTTGTCTCATCTGCTGTCTTTTTGCAGATATCCTCAATGACCTGCGGATCAAGTCCTAAAACCGCTGTCATGGCTCCACCTGTAGGAACTGCCTCCTGCATGTAGATTCCTCTTTTTCTGACAACTGCGAATGCATCTGCCATAGTCATGGCTCCTGATGCGATGAGAGCACCATATTCCCCAAGGCTTAAGCCGGCTGTCACATCCGGGGTTATTCCCTTGTCGATGATTGCCTGATATATAGCTGCCTCAACTGCAAGCATACATATCTGGGTGTACTCTGTAATATTCAGCTTGTCATTTTCCTCAAAGCAAAGTGCCGGAATATCCAAGCCTGTCTGTTCACTGGCAAGGTCGATTACTGCCTTTGCGTTTGGCATTGTATCGTAAAACTCCTTACCCATTCCTATATACTGTGAGCCCTGTCCGGGAAACATAAATACTCTCTTACCCATTTTCGGTTTCTCCTTATTTCTGGCAGGATACCGTAAGCCGCTCTTTGCAGGCTGCCCGGTATCCTTAAATTTGCATGTAAAAGTGAATACTGTCTATTTGTTCAGTCCCACTACATCCTCAATGATTTCTTTGCAGGTTTCCTCTTTTTTTACGAGGCCTGCGCTCTGACCTGCCATGACGCTGCCATATACGGTATCTCCGTCTACAACGGCTTTTCTGAGTGCGCCAAGTGTCATTTTTTCGAGCTCTTCAAATGGAGCTCCTTCCTTTTCCAGCTTGAGATATTGTCTGGTCATCTTGTTTCTGAGCACTCTGATCGGATGGCCTGTGCTCATTCCTGTAACCTCGGAATCTATATCCTTGGCCTTAATGACCTTCTGCTTATAGTTTTCATGTACTATTGATTCTTTTGCGGTGACAAAGCGTGTACCCATCTGGACTGCCTCTGCACCGAGTGCAAATGCTGCATTGAAGCCTCTGTTGTCTGCAATTCCGCCTGCTGCGATAACAGGGATGCTCACTGCATCAACAACCTGTGGCACAAGTGTCATGGTAGTCTGTGCTCCGATATGTCCGCCTGACTCCATTCCCTCGGCGATTACTGCACCTGCCCCGCCTCTCTCCATGAGCTTTGCGAGTGCTACGCTTGCAACTACAGGGATTACGATGACGCCTGCTTCTTTCCACATGTCCATGTACTTTGCAGGATTTCCTGCGCCGGTGGTGACTACCTTTACCTTTTCCTCGGCGATGATTTTTGCTATCTCATCAGCCTCCGGATTCATAAGCATGAGGTTGACTCCGAACGGCTTATCCGTCTCCTTCTTTGCAGCGACTATCTGCTCCTTTACCCATGAAGCCGGGGCTCCGCCTGCTCCGATGATGCCAAGTCCGCCTGCATTGGACACAGCGCTGGCAAGCTCATGGGTTGCTACCCATGCCATGCCACCCTGAATGACCGGATATTTGATTCCAAGAAGCTTTGTTATCCTTGTCTCCATGTCTTTTAAGCCTCTACACCTTTATTCTTAAGATACTCAATGATGTCGTTTACTGTTGCGATTTTCTCTAAATCCTCTGAAGGGATTTCTACTCCGTACTCCTCCTCGAGTGCCATTACGAGCTCGAAAAGATCTAATGAATCTGCCTCAAGATCCTCCTTGAAGTTTGACTCTAATTTGATATCATCCTCGTCGATTCCTAACTGATCTGCTACGATTTCCTTGATTTTCTCCAACATATTTCTGTTCTCCTTTTTCTGTGTTTATTTTCGGTTTTGTGTGCTGGTATATTTGCACTAGTTTGCATGTCAAATATTTTCATTATCAAATCGTTTGACAGTGAAAGTATATCACATTTAAAATAGTTGTCAAGTCAAAGTATTTTTATTTTTCAATTTTTATATGGTACGGGAGCAGGCGGGCAGAAAATTACCCATCCAAAACGTTTCCTACCAGCAGCCAAGAGGCTGTAAGAATTGTAAGTCAGGTTTTCTATGCCCGATGCAGCCGGCTTTTACGCGCCGTCCTTGGCGCGGTAACGCCTCGCCCGTGCTTCCATGCACGTGCGCTGCTGTGTACCTATTACAATTCCAACAGCCTCTAAGCAGCTTCGTACAAACTCATTGGATGGGTAATTTTCTGCCCGCCTGCTCCCTTACACTGTGACAATAATATACAATAAAAAACAGACTGTAATTATGAGTGGTCAGCTCAATTTTACAGTCTGCTCTATATTAATCTCTCAAACACCCAACCGGCACAACCCGAACTCCTGACTCCGTGGTATATGCCATGGTTGCATTTGCGCAAATCACAATCAGTGCCGATGGTTCTTTATATACATCACGTGGATGTTTTTCTTTTTCCAATGCTTTCTCATTATATTTTAAGATAATATCCTTGAATCGCAGCAAGGATTTTTCCGCTTCCGGAATCTTGTTCACTCCGGTTTTTATTTCAATAAGCGCATAACGGCCGTCCTCCAACTGATAGACTGCATCTGCTTCTACGCCCATATCATCTGTATAATGCATCACTCTGGCATTGTGCTTTTCAGCAAATACAAGTAAATCTCTAAGCACCATATTTTCAAATACATGCCCAAATAGATCCAAATCGTTGATAAAATAGTCCGGATTAACACCAAGCGCAGCCAATCCTATAGAGGGATCAACAAATATATGCTTTTTGGCAGCTCTGATAGCTGTTTTCGAACGCAAATGCGGTGTCCAGGCATCTATATCCTTTACAACATATAATAGCTCCAGAGCATCTATATATGAAGAAAGCGTTACATCTGTAACATTCTGTGTGGCTTTTACATCTGAAAATATATTCTTGCGTTTTGCTGTAGTAGCCATATTTCTGGCATACGACCAAAGTAGTGTCCTTGCCCATTCCGGATTTCTGTTTACTCCATCAATCGCTGATATGTCCTTCTGATAAATCTGCCTATAATAATCCTTAGCTATTTCAAGCTTTGCACTGTCCTTTGAAAGTGCCATGCATCTCGGCCATCCACCTCTACAGACCGCAAAAAACAAATCCTCAAGCTTTATATCTGTGGTAAGTCCATCAATATCATATGCTTCATCTTCTAATAATTTAAACAACGATATGCTTCCGTTTGATTCTCCTGTCTCAAACAAAGTCATAGGGTACATCGTAACCTCTGTTATTCGTCCTGTACCTGTATGGGGTGTATTAATCTTCTTACTTGATGAGCCTGTCAGATAAAACTCTCCTACACTCTCCGGATTGTCATCGCACGCTTTTCTTATTGTTCCCCATATCTTTGGGGCATCCTGCCACTCGTCAAACAGTATTGGCTTAGGATTCTTTAAAAAGAGCTTAGGTGCAGTTTCTGCTACTGCAAGATACCCCTCTCTCTTGTCTTCATCCTGAAATTCAATAACAGTTTTACATCGTTCTCTTGCTGTTCTTGTCTTTCCACATCCTTTTGGTCCTGTGATGCTCACTGCATTAAATGCCTCTGTTTTTCTATCTATCACATCATCAACAATTCTGCTTATATATTCCATAAATATCTGCTCCCTTCATGGTTATTATACCATTTAATTCATAGATTATACAAGGTTATTTTATGTTTTTCGAGTGTTTTGTTTTGTATTTTTCTAATGTTTTATTTTATGTTTTTCGAGTATTTTATTTTGATTTTTTCGAATAGCAAAAAGAGCAGAACAAGTATTTCTACCTATTCTGCTCATTTTTACATAATTTAATTGTTTAGATATAGATTATCTACCGGCTGTTCGCCATCTGCTTCACGTAGTCGAGTGCCTTCTTAACCGGTGGAATTGATATCACTATGATTGTGATAATTCCCTCTGCAGCAAGGTATGAACCATTGTAGGTCACTGAATATATGAGCGCATCTATCGTCTTGTTTCCTATCGTGACAGGTGCGTATGCTGCAAAAAACACAACTCCCGACAGCACTGCAAAGAAAAATCTACTGGGCTGCTCCGCCTCCAGTGGTACCACCGGTAGCTCCACCTGTGCTGTCCCCGGTGTTTCCACCTGTATTACCACCGGTGTTATCTCCGGTATTTCCACCTGTTGTACCGCCTGTGTTGCCACCGTTATTTTCTCCGGTATTTCCGCCTGTGTTTCCACCTGTCGTATCGCCGTTAGTACCACTCGTATTTCCGCCATTGCCGCCATTTGTTCCCTGACTGTTATTTTCACCCGGTGTGGTCGTGGTGGTTCCCTGAGTATTATTCGTGTCTGTTGTGGTCTTATCCGGTGTTGTAGTTCCTGCATCAGGTGTGGTCACGGTCTGATCTGCAGGATTATTCTGCGTCTGGTCATCGGCAGGTGTATCCTGGCTGTCCTGATAATCATCCGATATTTGGGCATATGGCAGGAAATCTATTGGTGTAAGGTCAGCATGTATCTGATCCATGTAGTTCTTCCATATTTCTGCCGGGTAAGAGCTTCCTGTCAGTTTTTTTACTGTCTCAGGCATATCGCAGCCTACCCATACACATGTGGTGTAGTATCTGGTAAAGCCACAGAACCAGCCATCCTTCTTATCGTTTGTGGTTCCGGTTTTGCCGGCGCAAGGCATGCCATTGTCCAGATTAGCGCTACGTCCGGTTCCTGATTTCATAACATCTGTCATGACATCTGTCATCATACGTGATGCTGTCTCTGTATATATGACGGTATCCTTCTGCGATGATGTATATATGATATTGTTGTCAGAATCCACAATCGACTTAATACATGTCGGATTCCTGTACATTCCATCGTTCTCAAGTGTTGAATATGCAGATGCCATCTCCAGTGTGGATACACCTGTTGTAAAACCTCCAAGTGCTGTTGCTGTGACATAGTCATCCTTTACAATATTGGTAAAATTCATATCCTTGAGATACTGTAAGCCTACCTTTGGCGAGAGCTCATCATATAGCTGCCATGCTACAGTATTCAGTGACTTTTGAACGGCAAACCTGATGGTCACATCACCGTAATATGAATCACCCGAGTTAGACGGTCCTCCATCAAACTTGTGGTCATTTACGATGGTATCCGGTGTCTTACCACGCTCAAATGATGGTGTATACACAATGAGCGGCTTGATTGAGCTTCCCGGCTGGCGATGGCTTTGGAAAGCACGATTTAGCGTATGACTGACCGCATCCTGGCTTCGTCCACCAACTATTGCAACCACCTCGCCTGTGTCGTTGTCTATACAGGTTGCAGCACTCTGCAACTTAAATGTGCCATCATCGGTCGCGTCTGTAAAGTCCAAAAGCGTCAGGTCAATTGAATCCTGAAGCTGCTGCTGCATAGTCAGATCAATTGATGTATAAATCTTGTAACCGTCTGAGTAGAGCTTTTTCTGACAATATGAATACATCTCATCATATGAGGCGTCATACTCCTTTTCTTCATCGTCGGAATCAAAGTAATACTTGAACTTGAAGCCCTCATTCTCCATGAGCGCTCTCGTAGCGCAGTAATATGCATAGGTATCCACATAATTGTACTTGACCGTGTCATCCTTCTCAGGCATATTGAGGGTAATCTCCTCGTTTATGGCGGCCTCATATTCCTGCTGTGTGATTTTGCCGTCTTCCCTTAGATTTTTCAATATGAGATTACGACGTGTCAATGTATGATCCTTGTTGTTTATCGGGTCATAGTACGTTGGGCTATTCGGAATCGCACACAAAAAGGCAGTCTGCGACAAATCAAGATCCGAAAGCTCACAGTTAAAATAGCCATGGCACGCTGCCTGAATACCATAATATCCGTTCATGAAATAGACATTATTCAGGTAGAACTCCATAATATCGTTCTTGGAATATTTCTTTTCCAGCTCCATCGCTATGAACATTTCCTTGACTTTTCGCTGCCAGTTCTTGTTCGTATCCAGATAAATATTTCGGGCGAGCTGCATCGTGATGGTACTGCCACCCTGGGTAATTCTCTTGTTTTTTATAATTGACTTTGCGGCACGCACTATTGCCTTTAAGTCCACACCATTGTGCTTATAGAACTTCTTGTCCTCGATGCTGACCATACAGCTTACAAAATTCTGCGGTATATCCTCATACTTCACATAGTCAGCCTTTTTGGTAGTGGCTGTCTCGGATATCTCATCACCGTTTGTATCGTAGAGTGTACTCGTCCGCGCCGGTAAAAATGTGTTTTTGTCAGATTTCTGCACGAGCTCTACTGCCTCTGAGTGAAGCTTTGCCACCTTGTCAGCATAGCCGCCAAAGTAGTAAAAGCATAATCCCCCGAGAATCAGTACCATCAGAAAAATCTGAAGCTTTATGAAAAACCAGAAAACGCGATGCTGCTTTTTCTTCTTTTTCTGTTTCTGTTTTGCCATTTCTAAACGTTACCTCCAAACTATCGGTATGCCATTGTATATCGGCATACTTTATAGATAATTGACAACTATTACAAATATGTATTGTCTATTATACTACAAAGCCTCTACATCAGATAATTAATAATTGATTAATTTTCTATTATGCCTTTATAGCACAAAAGGAAGCTATTTGCTCCCTTTATCACGCTATTTTACATCTTTATTACTGTTATAGTCAAGTAAATAGTTTTTTATAATGTTTTTTACAATGCTTTTCGCTATCTCTAGCCAAGCTGGTCAGCCAGAAATTCTGCTGCTGCCCCCGCCAGCTTTTCGGCAATCTCAGACTTATCGGCTTTTTCATCGTAAACACACAGTATAACGGCTCCCGCGCTATCACCATCATGCACTATTACTGCTATTGCCTGCGCTTCACAGTCAGCTTTATCGTCCTTTACCACAGGTATCAGGGTATCGTCTTTTTTACTGTACAATGCATTTTTTCTCTTATCCATAATATTCTCGAGCTCTTTTGACAAAGCCTTGCCTATATAATTTTTGTGGTTTTTGCCGGCTGCCGCTATTATCTCATCCCTATCCGCCACACATACCATGGCTCCTGTTACCTTTGACAGGCTCTGTGCATATGCCTGTGATATATTCTTCAGGCTTCCAACCTGCGAATACTTCTTTAGCACTATCGTCTCGTCCGCATCCATATATATTTCCAGTGGGCTTCCCTCTTTTATATGCAGCATCCTGCGAAGCTCCTTTGGTATGACTATTCTGCCGAGGGAATCTACTCTTCTGGTCAATCCTGTGATTTTCACTTTATTGTCCTCCGGTTACTTTTTTGCATTTGCATTCATGCTTTGGAGGTAGTATATGGGAATTTGAATAAAATATACATTCGATATGCACTGATACAGTGCTCTTTCATAATAGCTTTTATAATGTCACGGTATGTTTTGAATTTGATAAGGTATCTATATCCGTCAGCTCACGCTCATCTGCGATATCCACATATACACAGTCATACTTCTTTGCCACACTTCTGCCACCCTTATCACCCTCCAGTGATAAAAGCTGCGGGATAAGCGATGAATGAAATACACACGGATTACCTACGGTATCTCCACAGCGAAGCGAAAAAACTGATTTCATATTTCCTTTATTTTCAAGCACTTTATCTATTAATTTAATCACGCTTTGACTTTTTAAATATGGCTGGTCAGCTACTGCAAACATGTAGTAGTCCTGCATACCAGTCTTTTTCTGCTCCTGCACCGCCATAATTCCTGCTTTTATGGTGTAGGATATGCCTTTTTCGCTGTCCGGACTTAAGACTGCATGGCAATCCGGGATACATGCGCAGTAGTCCAGTATTTCCCGATAACGTGTAACAACGGTTATATCTATGACCGGGTTATTCGATTCTGCATTTTTTAATTTATTATATCTATCTTTAATTTCTATCAAACGTTCAAGCAGATGCCTGTACATAGGTTTTCCATCCAGCTCATAAAACAGCTTGTTACTTTCAAAACGGCGGCTGTTTCCAGCCGCCATGTATATGATATGAATCATTTCACTCTTAGGTCCTTTTCGTGCCAGTTTGGGTCTGCCATTCCCATAAGTATTTTCTCCGGGGTAAACGGAACTGTCCTGTGCCATACGCCTGTTGCGCGATAAATGGCATGTGCCAGCGCAGGAGCCGGTGTATTGATAACTATCTCGCCGATTGACTTGACTCCAAATGGGCCTGAAGGCTCATAGCTTGTCTCAAATTCGACGTTGATATGTCCCACATCCTGTCGTGTCGGTATCTTGTACTGCATGAAATCATTTTCTGCGATTTTACCACCGGCATTGTAGGTGACATTCTCATAAAGTGCCATGCCGATTCCCTGACCTATGCCACCCTCTGTCTGTACACGCGCAAGGTTTGGATTGACCGGGATTCCACAGTCCACGACAGCCTGATAATCAAGTATTTTAACTGCTCCTGTCTCCTTATCAAGCTCTATCTCGACCATGCCTACCATGTATGGTGGCGGTGAGACAGGTGATGAATATGTGGCGGTGACATCTACAGGTATCGTGTTGTTGACCTGTGATTTTGTTGCTATATCGGAAAGACTTACGGAAACTGCCCCATTGTCTGCACCGTCCGGATTTATGATATACACCTCTTTACCATCGAAATCCACCTCTGATGCAGCACAGCCCAGCAGCTGTGCACCGATTTTCTTTATATTTTCACGAAGCTCAAGTGCTGCATTCTGTGTGGCCATTCCTGTGATGTAGGTGGTTGATGAGGCATATGAACCCGAGTCATAAGGAGAAGCATCTGTATCCGCTCCAAACACTGTTATATCATCCGGCTCACAGTCGAGCACCTCAGCCGCCATCTGCGCAAGTATTGTATCACAGCCTGTTCCCATGTCTGCCGCACCTATCATCATATTGTAGGTGCCACAGTCTGAAAGCTTTAATGTACACGAGCCGACATCTACATTGGATATGCAGGAGCCCTGCATTGCAAGTGCCATGCCTGCCGCACGAACCTTGCCATTTCCCATGTCGCGGACAGGATACTTTTCTGCCCAGTGGAAATTGTCCGCGCAGTGCATTATACATCTGTCAAGTGCACATGCATTTGCTGTCTCGCCAAAATATGCCGGCATAAACATGCCCTCGCGTACAATATTTTTCAAACGAAGTTCAACCGGGTCTATATGCAGCTTTTCTGCGAGCTCATTGACGGTTGATTCAAGTGCAAATATGCCCTGTGTGGCTCCATAGCCTCTGTATGCTCCTGCCGCCTGCACGTTTGTATACACAACATCGCACGAAAATCTTGTTGCCTCGCAGCCTCCTGTATAAAGTGGAAGCGATTTATGACCGGAAAGTCCTACTGTTGTAGTGCTATGCTCTCCGTATGCTCCACCATTTGACAGCGTATAAAGATCTATCGCCCTTATATGACCATCTTTCATCGCTCCAAGACGCACGGTAACTTCCATCTCATGACGCGGTGACGCGATAGTCTGACACTCTTTTCTGCTGTAGATTATCTTGCTCGGACGCTTTGTCTTCCAGGTAACAAATGCCGGATACACCTCACAGACTGCTGTCTGCTTGGCACCGAAACCGCCTCCGATACGTGGCTTTTCAGCGCGCACCATAGACTTTGGAATATCAAGTGCATTTGCCAGTATTCGGCGCAGGTGGAAAACTATCTGTGTTGAGCTGATACAGTGAAGTCTGCCGTATCTGTCTATCTCACAGTATGCCCTGCAGGTCTCCATATATGCCTGCTGCGCGGCCTTTATGCGATATGTGTGTTCAATTATCTCGTCACACTCTGACAGAATTTTCTCCACGTTTCCATGCTCATCCTCCTCGTGATGAATGAGATTGCGCTTTACATCGCCTGTATCTATGCTGGATGACCAGTCATCCTCAGGATGCACGAGCACCTTGTTGTCCAGCGACTTTCTGAAGTCAAGCACCGGCTCAAGCACCGTGTACTTTACTTTTATCATGTTAAGAGCCTTGTCCACCGCCTTTTCAGATTCTCCGACCACTATAGCGACGGCGTCACCTACGCTTCTCACATGGCGGTCAAGGATTAATCTGTCATATGGTGACGGCTCCGGAAATGTCTGGCCTGCGATAGAAAAACGCTTTTTCGGAACATCCTCCCAGGTGTATACTGCGACCATGCCCGGCACCTTAAGAGCGATATCTGTCTTTACATCCTCGACAATTGCATTTGCATACGGGCTTCTAAGAAGCTTTATGACAAGCACATCACGCGGTGTGATATCATCGGTAAATACCGGCTTTCCGAGTAAAAGCTGGCTCGAATCCTTCTTCGGTATACATTTTCCAACTGCGTGGTAATCCCTTCTGGCGCGGTTGAAGCTGTTTTCATTAGTTTGATTTGTGCTCATCCTGCCACTCCTTTCCGATATCCTCTCCATAGACGCCTGCCTCAAGATTAAGAGGTGCGCCCTCCTTCTTACTGTTTAAAAAATTTCTGATTGAGCGCAGCTGACTCTGATATCCTGTACAACGGCACAGATTTCCTGAAAGATATTCAAGAATTTCCTCATCAGTCGGGTCAGGATTTTCTCTCAGAAGCGCCACAATATTTACAATATAACCCGGATTACAGAAGCCGCACTGATCCGCTCCCTGTGCAGCAAAAAATCCTGTAAACTGCTTAGCTTCCTCCTCAAGTCCCTCGATGGTGTCCACCGCTCTGCCGTCTGCCCTGCCTATCGGCGTGCTGCATGACAGCACAGGCTTTCCATCCAGAAGCACTGTACAAAGACCGCAGTTACCTGACTCACAGCCTCTCTTCACCGAAAAGCAATTGTGCTTGCGGCAGAAATCCAGAAGTACCATATCCTGGTCTACCGAGTCGGTTATTAACTTTCCATTTAATTTTATTTTAACATCCATATATATGAATTCCTTCCTACTTAATGCTCGTGCTTAATACTCGTTCTTACTGTTTACCTTACATGTGACTGGCGACAATTACATTATATCATCGCAGATATCAAGCGACTGTGTGACAGCACGGCGTGTAAGCACCCGGCAGATTATCTCTCTGTACTCAGCCCCTGCCCTTATATTGCTTCCAAAACGGATATGCTCTGCAACATATTCGGCAAATTTATCTATTTTGGCATTGGTTTCGGAGTTATCTGTCAAAGCTGCATTACCATCTGTCTTTGCATCTGCTAAACAATCGAGTATGCCATCCTCATCCCACACAGGCTCTGCCATATATGGTGATGCTCCGATGACCGCTACATACCTGCCGTTTCTATTTGCCACTGCACATGTGAGCACCGGAAAGTCTGTTGACTGGTTTCTCTGACTTAAGTATACTACGCCCTTTGCATTTTTCGGCACGATTACTGACACAAGCACATCGCGCGTTGTTCTTGGAAGTGCCGCAAACTCGTCCAAATCCATAATTCCCGCCTTGTGAAGCTGCACCTTTGCTCCCAGTGCCCTAAAAATCGTCATGACATCCGAAAATCCGAATCTGCCCCAGATGCTTCCTCCGACAGTCGCCACATTTCTAAACTGAACTCCGACGATATGTCTGACCGATTCTGCGATTGCACCGTATGTATATGCATTCAGGGCTTCATGTGTCTCTATCTGCCTGAGTGTTGCATATGCACCGATTCTAAACTCGTTCTCATCCTCATCAATTTGGTCAAGCCCGAGGTCGCACAGGTCAATTGCCGTGCCAAGCGTCTTATTTTTCATTTTGAGCCAGAGCATGCCGCCCAGCACAAAATTCGGTTTTTTCTGATAAAGCTCATAGGCTTCATCAAGGCTTTGCGCCCTCACATACTGATTGTAATAAAACATATTTTTCTCCTGTTATCCTGTTATATAGGTAACTATCAGTTACCTCATTTCGATTTCATACATCGCTTCCCACCTGATGTCATGCTCCTTCATAAAGGCTATGAGGCACTCCCTGTCAGAAAGCTCTGCTCTCCATGCCAGCCCGCAGCCCGCCGATATGACAGACGGAAGAGGAATCGTGCGCCCCGGAATACCACATGCCTTGCCCTTGATATCAAGCTTCAACGGTGCTGTGGTAGTCTCGAAGGTGATGATTAGCCGTTTTTTCTTTTCTCTTGCCAAATTTTTATCCATTACCTCACACCTTGTATAGCTCTAAGGACTTACAATAAGAGATGCCCCAGCCATCTTTTCTGCGATATCATACATGTTGGTCACCTCTCCGACTGCAAGCTTATCTGACAGCTCATAGTAGTTCAGGCATGTTCCGCAGGTAAGAATTTTCACCCCCCGGCTCTTAAGCTCCTTTAAATCCTCAAGTGACTCTGAGCCCTCACAGGTCAGCTTCGCTCCTCCATTGTAGAAAAGCATGGTTTCAGGCGGATTGTCCTGCTGCGAAAGTGCGTAGATGAAGCCCTTTATAAGTACCTTGCCAAGCTCCTCGCTGCCCTCTCCCATATATGAAGAGCGGATTACAACAACCCTGTTATCTGCGGCCGGCCTGCATGTATACTGTAAAGCTTCGTCTGTATCCGAAAGTGCTTCTGTATTAAGAGCCTCAATTGTCAGCTTTACGCTGTAGCTTCCGTCGTCGAGCTTACTGCTATCGCAGCTATAGCCCTTCTGTACAGCCATCTTTTTTAAATTTTCCACTGCAACTTCATTGTCCACAAGTGTCTCCACCGTATCCGGCTGTGTGAGAGCCTCGATTGCTTTCTTTGTCTTTACTACCGGGATTGGACATGTATCCCCTATTGCATTTACTGTTATCATATTTATAATCCTCCCTATATTATTTTAACTCGCCAGCCCTCAAAATGCAGGGCATGCAGCCTGTCAGCAAATTTGCATAAGCTATGACTGATTAAAGTCAGTTCACATATATCGGCACATCGCGCCGCTTAACAAATCGTCCCACCTTTGCAGCCGGAAGCCCTGCGGCTTTAAGCTCGTGCAAAAATGCATCTGCCTCAGAGGCTTTTACTGCAAACAGCAGTCCTCCGGAGGTCTGCGGATCGAAAAGTACCTCCTCCATTGAGAAAGGTATATTTTTTGCAAAGCACACCTTATCACCTACATGGTTCCTGTTGCGCTGGGCCGCTGCCGTGAGGAAAAACTCATCTGCGCATCGCAGTGCTCCGGTAATGACCGGGATGGAAATCGAGTCGATAAGTGCTGTTATATCATCATTTAACATCTCACTCAAATGTCCTAAAAAGCTAAATCCCGTGACATCTGTGCATGCATGTATATCGAAAGCATGACTGATTTCGGATGCTGCCTTATTCAGTGTGGTCATAGAGCTTACTGCATCCTCAATTGCACCTAACGGAGCCTCCCCTACGCGGTTTGCGTTGCATACAAGCCCCACTCCGAGTTTCTTTGTAAGTATAAGCACATCTGACGGCTGCCCTGTGTTGTTGCTGTAAATATGCTCCGGGTGGACCGTACCCATGACTGAAAGACCGTATTTTACATCACCGTCTGCTATAGAATGGCCGCCCGCAAGTGTGCCGCCTGCCTCTATCACCTTATCGGCACCGCCCTGCATTATTTTGCCGAGTATATTCAGATCCATTTTCTCAGGGAAACAGACAATGTTCAATGCGGTCTTTACTGTGCCGCCCATCGCATAGATATCACTGAGCGCATTTGCGGCCGCTATCTGTCCAAACGTATACGGATCATCAACCATCGGCGGAAAAAAATCAAGCGTCTGGACTACCGCCGTGTCATCTGAAATTTTGTACACCGCCGCATCATCACAGCTATCATATCCGATGAGCAGATTGCTGTCTTTTTCACCCCTTGGCAGTTTTGCTAAAACATGACTTAACAAATCCGGACCAAGCTTTGCAGTACAGCCACCGCCCTTGCAAAACACTATTTCCTGTGGCATTTTTGCTCCTTTCAATTGTTTAATACTATTTATCGCAATGCCGCAATCTGCATAAGCGCTTCAGCGGCCTCATTTATCTCATCAACTGTATTATAATATGAAAATGAGAATCTCACCATACCCTGATTTTGTGTTCCAAAGAATTTATGCATCAGCGGTGCGCAGTGTATGCCGCTCCTTGTTGCAATGCCATACTCATTCATAAGTATGTCCGATACCTCAGCAGAATCCATATCAGCTATATTTACTGAAACAATCGCGCAGTGCAGACCATTGTCGTGCAGCATGTCGAAATCCCCATATATCCTGATTCCGGGGATTGTCTTTATTTTTCCCATAAATGCCTGCATCAGCTCATGCTCTTTAGCGTATATATTGTCGAGGCCGATTTTCTCAAGCTCCATGACACCAGTTAAAAGCCCTGCGATTCCCGGACCGTTTAAGGTACCGGCCTCAAGTCTTGTCGGAAGCTCCATAGGCTGGTTCTCAAGAAAGCTTAGCACGCCGGTACCTCCGCTCTTAAACGGCTTTATATCTGCTCTCTCTCCCACATAAAGTCCTCCGGTGCCCTGCGGTCCCATCAACCCCTTATGGCCTGTGAAGCAGAGCACATCAATATTCATGTCTTTTACATTTATCGGAATCACACCGGCTGTCTGCGATGCATCGACTATAAATAAAAGGTCATGCTTTCGTGCGATTTGCCCTATCGACTTAATATCCACCACGTTGCCTGTGAGATTTGAAGCATGTGTGCATACGATGGCTTTTGTATCCGGACGGATTAAAGCCTCTATGTCCGATGGGGAAATTATCCCCCTTTTTATGCCTGCATCACTGCATGGTACAATATCCACACCCACGCCCCGCTCCCTTTGCATATAAAGAGGTCTGAGCACAGAATTGTGCTCGAGCTGTGTTGTAATCACATGCTCTCCCGGCTCAAACAGTCCGTGGATTGCAATGTTTAGTGCCTCAGTGGCATTTGCCGTAAAAACAAGCCTGTCCACATCATCTCCGCCGAAAAATTGTGCAAGGCACATTCTGGCCTCATATATTTTCCTCGACGCATCAAGCGATGCATCCGACGTTCCGCGACCTGAATTGCCGCAGTGCTTCATTGCATCAAGTACTGCATCATATACCGCATCCGGCTTTTTAATTGTTGTGGCAGCATTGTCCAGGTAAATCATAGTATGTCCTCATTTACTTCTCATCCAAGCAGATAAAAATTCTTTATATAAAGCTCATCATTTATATTTTTGCTAAGCATATTTGCTTCTGTATGCTTTGGAAGGTTTGCATAAATTATTGAATCGTTATTTAATTTACACGATACTTCCCAGTTCCTCAGTTCTTCAACCATTTTATAATCTTTAATCCTGATTATATTTTTATTGTTATATACAAGTGCCGGTTTTGCTTTGCCTACAGATATTATAATATCCTGTGGGAAAACACCTATGTGTGATATGTCGTCTATATCCATTGCAGTCTGTTCAAGCTGCTCATCAGTGACCTCAAATACGCTATCCCATTCCACAGCAAGCAAATGATGCTTATCCTGCCATTTTACCTCTGATATATTGTTGCAGCCCACAAGCAGTGCCTGCTCCACAGACATAGGCCGCATGAAGAAATCTTTTTTGTCGCGGACTGTACTCAGCACGCCGCTCTCAATACTGCCGATACGCTCGGCCAGACGATACACCTCATCGCGATTGTGTGACACAAAGACAACAGGATTGTGATAATCAGTGAGCATCTCCATAAGCTCTGATTCCATACTCCTTTTCACATGCTCATCCAGCGCTGAAAACGGCTCATCGAGCAGTATGCACTCCGGTTTAGCCGCAAGCATGCGAAGCATTGCCACGCGCTGCCTCTGACCACCGGAGAGATGATTGGGATATGTGTATGCCATGCCCTCAAGCCCATACCTCTTCAGCCAGCCCTTCACTTTTTCCTCGTTACGCTGACCCATTGCTATGCATATATTTTCCATCACAGTCATTGTGGGAAAAAGTGCATAGTCCTGAAACAGATAGCCTACCCTGCGCTTACCAGGGTGCAGATTTATGCGATTATCTGAGTCATACAGCACTCGGCCGTTTAATGATATAAAGCCTGAGTCCGGTGTCTCTATCCCTGCTATGCACTTGAGTGTCATACTCTTTCCTGAGCCCGACATACCGATTACGGACACAACCTCGTCCGTAAGCTCCATGTCAACCGAAAGCATGAAATTATCCAACTGTTTTTTTATTTTTACTATGAGCGACATTATTTTTTCTCTTTCTCTTTATGCCCTTGCTTTTGCCGCATATCATATTTATCGATACAAGGCATGCAAACGAAATCGCTATGATTACTATGCACCAGAAGCCCGCTGTGGCATAGTCTCCACTTTGGACGACCATTGCTATCTGCTGTGATATGGTCGAGGTTTTTCCTGCTATATTTCCGGCAAGCATCGATGTGGCACCGTACTCACCGATAGCTCTGGCAAAGGCCAGTGTGACACCCGAAATGATGCCGGGCTTTGCCATCGGCAGACGTATCTTCCAGAAAATCTTCCACTCACTTATGCCGAGAGTGCGCGCCGCATATATGACATTTTCGTCTATCTGCTCAAATGCCGCTCTCGCATTTCTGTACATGAGAGGGAGTGCGATGATGGTTGCTGCCACCACACAGCCAAGCCACGTGTGTACTACCTGTATCCCCATGCTTTTGCCTAAAAAGCTTCCAAAAGGACGCCTTGTGCTGAAAATCCTTAAAAGAATGTATCCAGCCACGGTAGGCGGCAGTACCATAGGAAGTGTCAGCAGTCCATCCCAGAATGCCCTCACTCTGCCCTTTGTGTTTATGACAAGCTCAGCAAAAGCTATTCCTATGAAAAAAGAAAAAACTGACGCTACTATTCCTGTTTTTAATGTTACCCAAAGCGGTGAAAAATCAATCTGTCCCATTATGCATTTACCGAAAAATGATATTTCTCAAATACTGACATTGCCTCATCTGTCTGAAGGTATGCGATAAATTCCTTTGCTGCTTCAAGCTCATCTGATGTAGTGCTGTCTCCCTTTAAGGCTGCTATCGGATAGATGACATCGCCTGTTAAGCTGTTTGGGAGCTTTTCTATAATATCAAGCTGGTTCTCGTATCCGAATGTATCTGAGTAATAAACTGTTCCTATCTCATTTGCGCCCTCAGCTACGGCAGATGCAACCGCACCTACATTGGCACAGCTGTTTATTTCCAGACCGTCAAGTGCCTTTGAGATATCAGAATCTGAAATAGCCTGTGGATTTGAAGCATCACCTTCAACCATTTTTGAATTTACCAGTGCTGCTCTGGTGTACTGTCCTACAGGAACAGTTCCGTCAGCAAGCGCCATATTTTTAGCCCTTGAGATGTCTGCAAAGCCGGTAACTGCCGTGCCACTATTCTTATATGTTACAAGGCACACCTGATTATTTAATAGGTCAACACGAGTACCGTCCACCACGCTTCCTCCGTCGTAGCCATTCTGAAGCTCATCCATCTGTGCCACTCCTGCTGAGAAAAAGATGTTGCACTTCGCACCCTCTTTAATCTGTGCCATCAGAGTTCCGGAGCTGTCATAGTTGTTCTGGAAGTTTACATTTGGATGCGCCTTGGTGTAGGCTGCACATATTTCATCCATGACACCGTTTAAGCTCTTTGCCGCAAAAATTGATAACTTGACATCTGCATCTGCTGTATCCTTTTTTCCACAGCCTGCAAAAAGTCCTGCTATGAGGATAAGTCCAAACGCAAGTCCTGCATATGCTTTAAATTTTCTCTTTAAGCCCTTGCGCTCCTTTACTGATCCGTCAGTACCTGTTTTTCTTCTTAAACTCATGCTTTTAATCTCTCTTTTCGTAACTGTTCAGTACCTTCACTGTTGCAAGCCGCATTCGCATTAGAATCAGCTGCGCTGATGGGCGCTTGCTCCAGCAGCACTGAAATACTGCCTCCACACACCATGCCCTCCTTCTCGGCATCGTCAGTGTTCATGCTGACATCAATCAGCTCACATTTGAACTCCTGCTTGCGAAACAGCCTCCTGCAGTGGCTTATAACCTCAGCCTCCGCACAGCCTCCGCCTATTGTTCCAACAATACGGTTGTCTGAGCTCACAAGCATCTGTGTGCCAACACCGCGCGGTGCACTGCCGTTCTTTTTTATGATGGTACACAGTATATACTTCTCATTCTGGTAGTGTGTATCTGCTTCCTGTGCGTCTGCCTTCTGTGCGTCTGCTTCCTGCGTATCTGATACATGCTGCTTAGCTGCCTCAATAAGTGCGTCAAGCACTTCGTTATCTATCTGAGTGCAGCTTGTACGCTCATTTTTGCACTTTACTATCTCGCTTATCACTGAAAGAGCAATTTCCTCCGGTGTCTGTCCCCCTATTGCAAGGCCTATCGGAGAATGTAATCCGGATATAATTTCCTGTGAAAGTCCCAATTCTTCAAGGTCTTTTTTCACTATCACAGCCCTTTTCTTTGAGCCCATCATACCCACATAGGCATAGGGCTTTCTGAATATCTCCGTGAGGCATTCCATATCGAAGCGATGACCTCTTGTCATGCATACATAGTAATCATCCGCCTGCGGCTTTAGCGTGGCGAGAGTTTTTTTATAATCGCCGCAAATCACATGGTCGGCTCCCTGGCGCTTTGCATTGTCGGCAAACAGAGGTCTGTCCTCTATCACCCATATGTCAAAGGCCAAAAGCGATGCCATACGTACAAGTGCCGCCGATACATGCCCTCCTCCGCAGATTATGAGACGTGGTCTGCTGCCTATCTGCTGTTTAAACATCACAATGGAATTATCATTGTCATTTATTTCATCTGCCCATGCACTGCCTGATGCCACTCTTATTCTGCCATCTATATAAAGCGCCTTTTCACCGGCATGTGCTCCTTCTATGACTGTCAACAGCTCACAGCGGCTATCCGCCGGTCTGTCCTTTATCGAAGCATATATGTTGGCAGGAATCAGCTTCACCTCGTCACCGGTATGAATCTGACCGCCTCTTATGACTACTGCAAACACGCCCTCCTTTGGCATAATGCACTCGCCCATCCTCTTGTAAATAGCACAATGCGAATGACACTGCTTGCCTATCTGCGTCATCTCCAGGATAGCATTTCCTATACAAAAGCGTGTTCCAAGCGGCAAGTTTTTGAAATCAAATCCTGATATAATTAAATTTTCGCCAAATGCGCCGTTGTCTATCTGCGCTCCTCTTGCCCTGAAGGCATCTATTTTCTCTGCGGAAAGCAGGCTGACCTGCCTGTGCCACTTTCCGGCATGCGCATCTCCCATGATGCCATAGTCCGCAACAAGCTCCGCCTGTGGCACCTCTGTCTTTTCAGTTCCTCTCTCTTTACTTATATTGATTGCAAGAAGCTTTCCCATTATTTTCTATCAGCCTCCTATCCGGCTCATATTTCTTGCTGCATTTACTTCCGCAGCTTTCAGCTCTGTAGCCTTTGTCTCCACAGTCTTTGTCTCTGTAGTTTTTGTATATGTCACTGCATTATCATTAAAATTGTGACACCCCGGCTTTGCCTTTATGGCAGCCTTTAGTGCCTGAACTATTACAAAATCTTTTTCCAAATCATCTGTAAATTCGCACGAATCAGGTACTAAATCCATCGTCACGCTGCTTCCCAGACATGGCATAAGCCTGCCGTCAGCCGTAACACGTATGCGGTTGCAGGTATCGCAGAACTTCCCATGGATTGCCTGAATCAGCCCTACTCTGATATCAAGCTCCGGAAAAATGTAATACTCTGCCGGACCGTTATCCGGATTCTTACGTTCCTCTTTATATTTATTATATCCCAAATTAATTTCTTTTGTTTTTCCAGTATTTACATGGTAAGGTTCTCCATACAGTTCTGAAAGTGTACCAATAACCTTCTTATACGGCTCGACTCCGTTGGTATGTCCTTCACCTACCGGCATCATCTCTATAAAACGGATATCTGTGCCTTTTTTTGAAGCATACCGTGTGAGAGCCACCACATCCGTTTGCGGTGTGAGCACCACATTGATTTTCACTCTTATTCCACACTCTATTGCGGCATCGATTCCATGCTCCACTTCTTCAAGCAGCGGTTTTTTTGTGATATATTCATATTCTGACGCATCTATCGTGTCCAGGCTCACATTTATACTGTCTATGCCGGCTTCCTTAAGCTGCTTTGCATGCTGCGTAAGCAGTACTGCGTTTGTGGTGAGCGATACACTCCTGACACCTGGTATCTTTTTGATTTGTGAAACCATCTCATCAATCTGCGGATGCAGAAGCGGCTCACCGCCTGTCAGACGAAAATGCGTGATTCCAATCCTTGTGGCTGCGCAGACTATGCAAAGCACCTTTTTTACGCTAAGTGTATTTATTGCCTGACACTTTTTATTATTGTCCTGTGGGTTGCAATAATAACAGTTCAGATTACAGCTATCTATCACCGATATGCGCATGTAGTCAATCTCTCTGCCAAATCTATCGCGCATATTAAAAGCCCTTCCCGAAACCGCAGTTAGGAAACGTGCAGACATCACAATTCAGGCAGAGTCCGCCTTCTCCAAGTCCGGCAAGCTCATCTGCCAAAATCATATCACACGCCATAAGCCTCGGCAATACAATATCAAATATCGTGCGCTTGTTGTACATGGCGCAGCCAGGCAGTCCACATATCGGCACCAGCCTGTCACCTGCATCATAGTACGACAGCAAAAACATGGCTCCCGGCAGCACCGGTGAACCGTACGACACGATCCGCGCGCCTGTATTTTTTATGGCAAGCGGTGTTTTATCATCAGGATCCACGCTCATTCCTCCTGTGCAGAATACAATCTCCGCTCCTGCCTCTATTGCACGTAAGCATCCGTCTGTTATTTTTTTGTCATCATCATCAAACACCTCATGAAACATCATCTGTGCACCAAACTCTGCTATTTTTTTCTCGATGACAGGGGTAAACGCATCCTGTATCCTGCCATGGTACACTTCGTTTCCGGTTGTGATTATTGCTGCTTTTCTGACCACAAACGGCTTTATATCAAGAATCGGTCCGTCATCGCATATATGCGAAGCCGCCTCCAGCTTATCCTTTTTTATGACAAGCGGTATGATTCTTGTTCCAGCGAGCTTATCACCCTTTTTCACAGTGGTATTGCCGTGCCTTGTAGCTATCATCATTTCACCAAAAGAGTTGACCTTTTTCAGCTTTTCGCTGTCCACCTTAAGCAGTCCGTCACAGTCAGCAATCACCTCTATCTTGCCTTCCTTTACAGGGGATGGATGCATTTTACTTGCGGCGCCACCAAAAACGCCGGATTCTGTGGCTTCACAATGACGTTCGACGTCGGTCTCATTGCTATTTGTGCCACATGCGCTCATACGATAAAGCACCTCTGCTGCCTCATTTTCGTGCATCATGGTCTCATCATTTTCCCATATATATATGGTGTCTTTTCCGACGCTAAGCAGCACCGGTATATCCTCTTTTGTTATAATATGCCCCTTGCGAAAAACCGCATCCTTTTTCACACCGGGGATAATCTGTGTGATATCGTGGCAGAGCACCTGTCCGACTGCCTCCGTTGTCTTCATAAGCTTCATATAATCCCACACTCCAAATATTATTTTTGTAAATAGTTACTGTCCTAAACCATACCCCGTGCATTTCCGTCATCGGCCGCACTCACTGTCATACTGCAGTAAAATATCAAGTCCATGCTCTATATTTCCCATCAGAAAATCCATGCTCTCCGACACTGCCTTCACACTGCCGGGCAGATTGACTATCAGTGTGTTTTTCCTGATAACTGAAGCTCCTCTGCCAAGCATGGCTCGAGGTGTAAGACTCATGCTGTACGCTCTCAGTGCCTCAGCGATACCCGGTGCATTACGCTCTGCAACATCCATTGTAGCTTCCGGTGTGATATCTCTCGGTGAAAAACCGGTACCTCCGGTTGTAAGCACCAGATTGCATTTCACATCATCACACAGCCTGACAAGCTCGTCTGCAATCTGTTCCCTCTCATCCGGTATGATTTTATATGAAACCACATCATACTTATCTTTGGGAAGCAGTTCCTTTATTTTCGGACCGCTTTTATCCTCTCTCTGGCCCGCTGCTCCTTTATCGCTTATCGTTATAATCCCTACAGTATACATTACATCTCCCTGTTATCCTTGATTAATTGTGTATTTTTAAATTCTCAGCATTTTAAATGGGCTGTAATCGTTGCCGGTCACATTGTTAATTGTGAACAGCAACGTAATGTCCGCTCTTGCCACCGGATTTTTCCAGCAGATGTATCTGCCCGATTTCCATACCACGGTCCAGTGCCTTACACATATCATATATGGTAAGAAGCGCCACACTGACCCCTGTCATGGCCTCCATCTCTACACCGGTTTTGCCCACACAGGCTGTCGTGCAGATTGCCGTGATACTGCTGTTTTTTTCATCCAGCTCAAACTCAACATCGCACTTCGTCATGGCAATAGCATGACAGAGCGGAATAAGCATGGAATTGTTCTTTGCGCCCATGATTCCCGCAATTCTCGCCACTGCCAGCACATCGCCCTTTTTAGCTGTGCCCGTAGATACCGCCCTGTATACGGCGCCATTTACCTTTATCGTGCCACAGGCCTTCGCCACGCGGTATGTGTCATCCTTTGCATGCACATCCACCATGTGAGCTTCCCCTGCCTCATTAAAATGTGTGAGCTTTCCTTTATTTTGTTCCTGATTATTGATATCTAATTCGTTTTCCTGCGTCAATCTATTTATCCTCACTGTAACTATTCAGAACCACTGAAAACACCTTAATAGTTATCCTCATTTATTATTTAATAAATCTTTACGCCGTGCTCAAATGCCGATACCGCCTCAAGCACACTGCCTGCTATACTCCTTGCCTTGTCAGAGATTGTAAAGCAGTTTGTTAGCTCACTCTCGCGCGGGTCGATATCCGCTATCTTGAAGCCTTCCCTGAAATAATATCCCTCACGGATAAGGCCTCGTATGATGCCTGTAATTGTAGCATTTACAGGGACATATTCAGACAATGCATTGTCATAGCTTTCTTTATCCGGATATATCCGTGCTATCTCATCGCCCTTTTGCACTATATCTCCGATTTTTCTGACGTCATGAATATATCCTGCCGCCGGAGCGTGAATCACACGCTCACTTGTGAAGCCAGCGATATTTCCCGGAACACCTGTGTTGGGCTGTGCCATGCCATCGGTAATGATGCGCGCCAGATTGTGCCCACGCATGGACTCAATCACCAGATGCACGTCTTGCCCTGCCGTAAAGCCCGGGCCTACTCCTATCACAAGCGGTGCCATATCGATTGTGGTGTCCAGATTTTTCTTTGCTATTATGGCATCTACCACAACATCCGGCTTTAAAAGTGCAATTGACTCACCCTTTGGGTCTATAAGAAGCGGGACCTCTCCGGCTTCAAGCACAGCTTCGATGGCTGAACTATCCCACTTTTCTGATACAATATGAGCTGCCGGTGTGTCATTTATCCCTGAATATGTCTCTGTATCAGTCTCTGCATCAGTCAAGGCAGGAACAAGTCTGGCTGTCACACCCTCTACAGCTGCGCTCCCATCATACACTGCTTCGCAAAAGGACACCTGGCGCCGTATGGCAGCCGGATAGTCTGTCTCAAGTGCTATCACCCTATGTCCTGCCCGGTGCAGTCTGTGAATGATGCCGGTCGCAAGGTCTCCTGCACCGCGGCATATGATTAACAAATTTTTCTTTTTCACCTGATTATTGCTCATATAATTAGTCACCCTGTTAACTTATTATTTCCATGTTTTATATGAAATACGTTGAAATCCTTCCTTCAAAACCACTATCGCGCAGCTTTCTGACATAGACCTGCCGCAGCGTATCTATAATCGAATCATCAACCACTGCATCCTCTGCCGTTCCAAGCTCCTTTTGCATAAGCTCATATCGAAATACAACGTCCTTACATGACCTGCCCTTTTCCCATGTGCCAAGCACTATGATAACATCTGTGGTACCCGGATATATGACCGGCTCATCCGCTGCCGGATATTTGAGGGAATGGTGCTTTGCCCCATCTGCTTCGATTATAACATAATCTAACGCCTGTGGCATGTCTTTAATCAGTTTATCGAGCAAATCATACGGCAGTCCGCACATCTTTGGCTTTGACTGTTCTGATATTTTCTGTTCAGATATTTTCTGCCCCGCCATACAATATCCATCTTTTATTATTTTATCCCTTAACGCAAAAAAATCGCAGGATAGGTCAGTGTCAGCTTCGACATACATGTGCGTTGTCGTTGTGACAAGCACACCTTTTCCACTCCTGTGATATTCCCTTGCAAGCTTATGAACGAGTGTGGTCTTGCCACCTGCGCCCACTATTGAAATCACTTTTTCCATATATTTCCATACTTTCCCACAAACAATAAAGCCGCCGGTGTACTTAATGCACCGGACGGCTTCAAAATCCTAAGCGTTAGTCATCCACACGCTTCACATCGTCTTTCTCGTCCATATCCCACATATATGGCGCGTTCTTTGACTTCTTCGGCAAAATAATATTGAGAAGAATAGCGCAAAGTGAGCAAGGCACGATACCTGAACCGCCAAATATAAGCTGTACATAGTATGGCAGATGTGATGTAGCACCGGTTGTAGCGCCAAGTCCGTAGCCTAAACCGATTGCTACTGAGATAATTGTAATCTCACGGCTGCCGATTGGCTCCTTTGTGATGAGCTCAATTCCCGAAATCAGGATAGAGGCAAACATCATAACAGCAGCTCCGCCGAGCACTGACTGAGGCATGATTGACATGAGAGCTCCAATCTTTGGGCAGAAGCCGCAAATAACGAGGAATATAGCTCCCATTGAAATAGCAAATCTATTGACAACCTTTGTCATTGAAACAAGACCTACATTCTGTGAGAATGAGGTATTTGGCAGTACTCCGAAAAGCGCTGCAAATGATGAACCAAGACCATCACAGATAACACCGCCTGAAAGCTCTGAATCTGTAGCCTCTCTGTCCATTCCACCCTCCACACAGGCTGAGATATCGCCAACTGTCTCGATTGCAGTAACGATAAACATGATGCCGATTGGGATGATTGCATTGGCATGGAAGGAAATTCCCACATCTGACAGCTTTCCAAAGCCTATAAAGCTTGGAACTGCTATCCATGCCGCATTTTTAACCTCATCAAAGTTTACAACCCATGAGTATGTGTATTTAACACCGTCAGCGGTCACACCTGTGTGTGACATGGTAAGTGTCATAATGATTGCTACAACATATCCTGCCAGGATACCAAAAAGGATGGCAGATGATGAAAAAATACTGCGCGATGGTGCAAAATGCTTAAGAAGCACGATTACTATAAGTACAACCATTCCAATAAAAAGGTTTGGCAGTGAGCCGTAATCATTTTTGCCTGTTCCACCACAGAAGTAGTTGATTCCCACTCCAAGGAGCGAAAGTCCGATTGCTATAACAACTGAGCCTGTAACGATTGCCGGGAAAAACTTGCGCAAAGGCTTTAAGAAGGCTCCGAGTATGCCCTCGAAGATACCTCCTACAAGGCAGGCTCCCATAATAGCTCCATATGCTATAACTCCGCCGCCACACGCTGCAACTGTATTGTTTAATACTCCAAGAAAGCCCGAAGAGGTTCCCATAACGATAGGTACCTTTCCTCCGACAGGTCCGATGGAAAACATCTGTACTAATGTTACAATACCTGCGATAATCATTGCATTCTGTAAGAGAGCTGTTCTAAGCTCCGCAAAGCCAGCGTCCGCTGTGAGCCCGCATGCTCCCATAACAATGATAAGAGGTGTAAGGTTTCCGATGAACATAGCCATAACATGCTGCAGTCCAAGCGGAATAGCCTGAGACAGAGGTATTCTGCCCTCAAACTGGTAAGGTGAAGAGTTCGTTGTCTTTTTCATTGGTTCCTCCAAATAATTATACTCTTATTTATTTAATAAAAAATTCACAAAATTATTTTACGTGCATAAGGCTATGTGGTCAATTTAGTATTACTTATAATATAATATCCATTTACTTATAAATAAATGCTATTGAAATTAGTTTCTGACAGCAACAGGGCACACCACAACCGGTATGCCCTATCTATTACAAACGATATAGCTATTCAGAATAATCTAAATTTATTCAACCCTAAGCAGCTCGCAGTTTCCCTGCATATCCTTCCAGAAATCCTTTATAGGTGTGCCGCGAAACTGATTGACTATGCTGCAGTTCATTGCCCCGTGTCCCACGACAAGCACACTTTTGCCTGCTGCAAGCTGTGGTTTTAGCACCTGCTCTATAAACTCGCCTGTTCTGTGATATAGCTCCTCAAAGCTCTCTGCGCCGTCCCTTGCCACATATTTTTCCGGCTCCTCAAAGAGCAGGTAGACAGGGCATTCGGGCTTTTGCCTGATGTTCTTCACTCCCTCATAATCACCGAAGCACATCTCGTGAAGCCTGTTGTCAGTGATAATCTCTACTGCCGGGTTTCTACCTGAAAGAAAAATCCTTGCTGTCTCCTGAGCCCTCTTAAGCGGGGAACAGTAGCATATGTCAAAGTCTATATCCTTATATTTTTTTGCGGCATCGTAAGCCATCTGCCTGCCGGTTTCGTTGAGTGGGATATCCACCTCCCCCTGCAGCTTGTGCTCCTCATTCCAATCTGTTCTTCCATGTCGCAAAATATAAAACATAATTAATCCTCGATTTCTCCATTTTTGTGTCGCTCGAAGAAATGCTTTGTCTCCTTAACAACAACACCGCTAAGAGCAAACAGCGCTATCATATTTGGCAGAGCCATGAGACCGTTGAAGATATCTGCGATGGTCCACACCGCACTTACAGTCATATAAGGTCCAATGAAAACAGCAAGGATATATATCCAGCGGTATACCTTTACATATTTCATCCTGCCGCCGCTCAAATACTCTAAGCACCGCTCACTATAATAATCCCAACCGAGTATAGTTGTAAAGGCAAAAAATACAAGACACAGCATAAGTACAAATGCTGATAGCTCTTTCGGGAAAGGAAGACCATTCTGGAATGCATATGTAGTGACCTGCACGCCCTCGAGTCCGTCAACCTGCCATGCGCCTGTGAGCACGATGGAAAGTCCTGTAAGTGTACATATAACAATTGTATCAATGAAGGTTCCTGTCATGCTGACAAGTCCCTGACGTACAGGCTCCTTTGTCTGGGCTGCTGCCGCTGCAATCGGAGCACTACCAAGTCCTGCCTCGTTTGAAAAGATTCCTCTGGCAACACCCTTTTGCATTGCAACAAGAAAGCTTCCCACGGCACCGCCTGTTATGGCCTTCGGTGAAAACGCTGCCTTTACTATTGTAGCAAACGCTGCCGGAACCGCTGTGATATTGCATACCACAAGCACGAGCACAAATACAATATATATAACAGCCATGAAAGGAACTATTATCTGGCTGACACTTGCAATACGCTTTACTCCGCCGATAAGCACTGCTGCCACGCAGAATGCCAGTACAAGTGAAGCAATGATAACTGACCATGAATACTCACCCAGGAACGGTAAAACCTTTACTGTATGCTGGTTGTTTGGATCAAAGAAATTGTTTACAGCGCTTGATATTCCGTTTACCTGGCTGAACGTTCCTATTCCGAAAAGTCCAACGCATACGCCGAAAAATGCAAATATCTTTGCAAGCCATTTCCATTTTATGCCCATTCCCTGCTCTATGTAGTAGAATGGTCCGCCGAGACTATGTCCGTCCTTGCCGATGACACGATATTTTACAGCCAAAAGTCCCTCTGAATACTTTGTTGCCATGCCAAAGAAGGCTGCAAGCACCATCCAGAAAAGTGCTCCCGGTCCTCCTGCACCGACTGCAGTTGCTACACCGACTATGTTGCCGGTTCCGATTGTTGCGCTAAGCGCGGTACAGAGTGCGCCAAAGCTCGTAATCTCGCCATCGCCGCCCTCTTCATTTTTGACCATCCACTTTAGTGCCAGAGGAAGCTTTCTCATCTGAAGAAGCCCCAGACGAACTGTGAGCATTATACCTCCTGCCATGATGAGCACCATGAGCGGCACTCCCCAGACGAAATCGTCCACTGCACTAAGAAAATTGTTGATTGTGTTCCACATTGAAATACTCCTGCCTCTCTTTTTTATCTAAACACAAGGTCTTTGTGTTTTGAGCAAATACTATTGATATAAATAATTTCATCCGGAAACAATTGAAAAAGCAGGCTTAGCAGCACTTACGTGAATTGAAATAAAAAACCCCATATACGCTGCATATACAGTCTGATACATGGGATTAAGAAGATTATCTTAAGAATATCTGTCCAATATCTTCTCCGTCCTGTTGCCTGAGAGATTCGTACGAGAAGCAGCCTGTGCCATGATATATTCATAGTCACTGCACTCCTACTGCTTCCTATTCGTACGTTGCACCTTCGGCCCCCGCCAAGCGGGTGTCTCCAGAGAGTCGATCCATTTACAGTTGCACCGCCTGCTGCGGCACCTGAGAGTTTTACTCCTTCGGTAGGCTTTGATAAGGTAAAATCGCTGCCGTTTTCCTGCAAACTTCATCTCGAAATTGTTTATTTTAAATTTATTGTTTTTATTAATCGTTAAGGATTATATGACATATATACGATTTAATCAATAGTACAAATGTACTAAACTGTCTCAACCTTAATCACATTGGTGTTGCCTGTCTTACCGTTGATGAGACCTCCTGTGAGCACTATATGATCACCTTTTTTGAGCTTCATGACACTCTTTGCCTCATTCATCGCATTGTAGAACATAACCTCCATTGAGTTGTATTCCTCGCACAGAACCGGCTTTACACCCCAGCTCAGATTCAGCTTGCGCCATGCCTTTTCAGATGTTGTCATGCCTATTATATCAACAGGGCAGCGGAAACGGCTGACCATGCGCACAGTACGTCCTGTCAGTGAGCTGACTACGATACATTTCGCATCCACATCTATCGCCATAGCGCATGTAGCATGTGAAATGGCATCGACTATGCTTTTTGTCTGGAACTCGGCATTGGCAAATCTCTTGCCGTAGTTTATCTGCTTTTCTGTATACTCTGCTGTCTCTGCCATATTTTTGACTGCCTCTACAGGGTATTTACCTGCTGCAGACTCTCCCGAAAGCATGATAGCCGATGAGCCGTCGTATACCGCATTGGCTACATCCGAAAGCTCAGCTCTTGTAGGACGCGGATTGTGAATCATGGACTCAAGCATCTCTGTCGCTGTGATTACGCGTGTGCCAAGCATACGGCACTTGTTGATAAGGTACTTTTGTATTGCAGGCACCTCAACTCCGGGAATCTCAACACCGAGATCTCCTCTGGCTATCATGATTCCGTTTGCTATCTCACAAATTTCCTCCACGTGATCTACACCTGAACGGTTCTCAATCTTTGCGATGATTTCGATATCCTCTCCACCGTTTTCATCCAGGAAGTTTCTCAGATCAGCTACATCCTGCTTTGTAGAAACGAATGATGCGGCAACATAATCTACCTCGTTTTTTATACCAAAAAGCAGATCCTCCTTGTCCTGCTTGCTTAAATATGCATGCTTCATGACCTTATTCGGGAAGTTCATGCTCTTTCTGTCTGAAAGTGTACCGCCTGCGATAACATCACAGATTGCATCGTTTCCTTTAAGCTCTCTGACCTGCAGAATGATGATTCCGTTCGCAACAAGCACACGGTCACCAACCTTTAAATCCTTGATCAGATTCTCATAGTTTACTGATACTCTCTCCTGATTACCTACAATATCGTCAGTGGTAAGTGTGAAGGTATCTCCATCCTTGAGCTCTATTTTGCCATTCTCAAAGGTCTTGATACGATACTCAGGGCCCTTTGTGTCAAGCATGATTGCGATTGGCATATGAAGCTTCTGTCTTACCTTCTTGATTAAATCTATTTTGCCCTGATGCTCCTCATGTGAACCATGAGAAAAATTCAATCTGGCAACATCCATACCTGCCTTTATCATCCTGGTGAGGACATCCTCATGTTCACTGGCCGGTCCAATAGTACAGATAATTTTTGTTTTACGCATTGATATTCCTCCTGATGCTGATTACCCTATCAGCTTTTCTTTTAAAATATAATCTCACCCGAAGTCATTATATGACAATTTTCTTCAACAATAAAGTAAAAATATATTTTTTTCAATTATTTAAAAATTCATATGCTCCACATACATTTCATCGAAATGCGGATACGATGCCAGCTCGATGTAACGCATGTCTCCGCTTATATCCAGTGCTCTTTCCCAGGCCTCCTGCGATAAAGCTGCCGAAACAGCCCCGTTTCCTGCCGCATTTCCCACTTCTTTAGCCCTGTCCAAAAGCTCCTGCGGAAACAGTCCGATTGCCGCCGCACTTGCTTTGTCAATATAGTTTCCAAAACCTCCCGCAAATGTAAGTATATCCAAATCACAGGGCTTACAGCCATATTCCTTAAACAATACTTCTATTCCGGCGGCTATCGCGCCCTTCGCAAGCTGCAGTTTCCTGATATCCTCCTGCGTAATGTAGACTCCCGGTGCAATATGAACGGCGAGAGAGGGCTCTGTGCTCTGTGCGGTCTCCTCCTCTTCCACCTCAAACACATACGACCTAAACAGTATAGGAAGCTCCTGTCCGCTTAAAATCGTGCCGTTTTCATCTATGATTCCTGCCTTCAGAAGGAGGGCAAGCGCATCGATAAGCCCCGAGCCGCACAGTCCCACAGGTCTGTCATTTCCGATAACCGAATACTTTATTCTGCGCCCTTCCAGCCATACCTTATCCACTGCTCCCTTTGATGCCGGCATCCCCATCTCAATCTGCGCCCCCTCAAAAGCCGGTCCTGCCGCAGTGGCACAGCACACATATCTGTCGCCTTTTCCAAGCGCCATCTCACCGTTTGTTCCGATATCCAGATAAAGTGTCAGCTCGTTGCGGTTCACTGTCTCCATCATACCCGCTGTGATATCTCCGCCTACAAAGCCTGATACAGCCGGAAATATAATCATGGCTTGACAATTCTCAAGTCCTATATCCAAAGGGTTAAATGCTCTGCCAAAATACTCATCCGGCAGGAAAGGTGCCTTTCCAAGCTTTTCCGGCGAAATTCCCATAAGCAGATGGCACATAACCGTGTTTCCGGCAACTGAAAACCGGCTTACTTTAGTTCTGCCACATTCCTTGAGCATTTCTGATATCCAGCCGTTAAGCAGGGACACTATCTGTGTCTGCATCATCTGCAGGCCGCCATTCGCTTTATCGTTATCATCCGCCCTCGCTGCCGCATCAATTCTGGAAAGTACATCTGCTCCAAAGCTGCGCTGTGGATTGGCACCGCTTCTGGTTGAGATAATCTGCCCGGTCTCTTTATCAATCAGATAACAGACTACTGTTGTGGTTCCGATATCACAGGCCGCCAGAGTGTCTTCATTTGATTCGACTTTTTCAGATACATTTGCGGTCTCTTCCTTCAAGACAACATTCCTATTCACATGCTCATTAAATTTTTCCGATACATTTTCTCCATTTGTCAGAACAACCATGCTGTCTTCTTTGGTTCCGGTGCTTTCTTTTCTCCCAACAATAATTTCCATACCATCACAAATCCTCGTCCGGCAGGCCAGCACGTCCTTATAGTATGGTTTTGTCACCGTCACCTTGCACTTGCCGCAGGTGCCTTTTCCTGCGCACGGTGTTTCTATCCCTGCGATGCCGTGACTGCGGCAGTATTCAAGAATAGTGGTTTTGTCGGTTGTTTTGCTATCTGTGTTAAGATTTATGGTAATTCGCTGCTGCATATATTTTACCTCATTTGACATTGTACTATTATGGCTTTTTGTCTTTGATTGTATGATATGATACCTTTTGACCCTTTAATCATAATATCACATTTATATATACTTTAATACAACCACATTAATACAAAAACCCGGACAAACGTCCGGGTCTTCATTAATCCATAATTCTATCTGGTAAGTGCTGCAACAAGCTCATCCATCTGCTTTTCAGATGCCTCATTGAGAGTAGATTTAATTGTAACAACCGGCTCAACACACTCGATATTCTTGAAGCCCTCAACAATAGCCTTCATCTGGCGTGCTGCTGTAGGAGCCCATGAACCGTTTTCCACGAAGGCAATCTTACGGTTCTGATAAGCCTTTGCCTTGAGATGATGTAAGAAATCCTCCATTGGTAGGAAAATACCGCCATCATAGGTGCATGCGCAGAGCACAAGTCTGTCGTATCTGAATGCATCCTCAACAGCCTCTGCCAGATCATCCCTGCAAAGGTCTGTAAATGCAACCTTTACGCCTGTAGCCTTGAGCTTTTCTGCTAAAAGCTCTGCCGCTTTCTTTGTATTGCCGTGAATAGAAGCACATGCCACAAGGATTCCCTCATCCTCAGGCTGATAGCTGCTCCATGTATTGTATTTATCTATGTAGAAGCCAAGGTTCTCTGTGAGAATCGGTCCGTGAAGAGGACAGATCTTTTCAATGTCAAGCCCTGCTGCCTTTTTGAGAACTGCCTGCACCTGAGCACCATACTTTCCAACAATATTGAAGTAATAACGTCTTGCCTCACATGTCCAGTCCTCATCAGTATCGAGCGCACCAAACTTACCAAAGCCGTCTGCCGAGAAAAGCACCTTGTCTGTTGACTCGTACTCCATCATAACCTCCGGCCAGTGAACCATAGGAGCCATGACGAATGTAAGCTCATGCTTTCCAAGAGAAAGCTTATCTCCCTCTGCCACTACAACCTTTCTGTCCGTTAAGTCTATATCGAAAAACTGTCCCATCATGTTAAAGGTCTTTGCATTACCTACAATCTGCATATCAGGATATGTCTCTGCAACCTTCTGGATATTGGAAGCATGATCCGGCTCCAAATGGGAAACAACGAGATAATCCGGCTTTCTGTCGCCGAGCGCCTCTCTCAAATTGGCAAACCACTTATCCGTAACTCTTGCATCTGCTGTATCCATGATTGCAATTTTGTCATCCATAATCACATATGAGTTGTATGAAACACCGTTTGGAACAACATACTGGCTCTCAAATAAATCAATGTCCTTGTCGTCCACACCGATGTAAATAATGCTGTCTGTAATCTTCTTGTCCATGATAGGTACCTCCTGCTAATAATCTCCAGTTAAATTAGTAATTATTACTATTTTTGATTAGATTATATGACAAAAGTATCATTTGGTCAACCGAATAAATTGTATTTTTTTGTATTTTTTGATATTCTCGCCTAAAGGTTACACTGAAACGCTCATCCACTTTTAGTTGCAAAAGTATATTTTCAACAAATCTGTTGTTGCTTTGTCATTTATGACAGCCCGTCCTATTGTTATGCCATTGTTGATGATAATATATTCTCCGTTTTCATATCTGACATTTACAAAATCATCTTCCCTTTTTAAGTCTATACATATACTTGATATAATTCCGCAAATCTCCTCTTGTGAGCTTCCGCTTTTTATCTCATAAGCATAATCCGCATCTCCTATCTCATTCAGATCAGTTACCAAACAATACTCCGCTCCATTCATCAGCATTTCTTCATTCAAAGTGGGTAATTGAGCCGTCTTATACTCATTAAATAAAAAGATAACTACAAGCGCAATGAATGTCGGAAAAAAGATACCGCCAAACCGCTGTGCATAATTTTGTTCTTCCCACCGCTTGCTATGACGACCAAACAGCGGTATTTTCATCTGCACCAAACCTGCTCCTATACTTACAAGCAAAAAATAAAATATAACTTTTATCAAAGACTCATCCCCATTTAATCATTAATAAAAATATCGTTCCTAAAACGACGCCTACTAACCATATAAAGCGAAACACCTTGTTATATCTCGAACTATTAGAACACGGAACAAGCCAATATTCCTGTGGAAACCCCAAAAGGTATTCTTTTAATTCCTGCTTCAATTCCATGACTATACTCCACATTAATCCAGACAGCACAATGCACACCGTTCCATAATATGTAATTGGTGCATTTGTAACCACAGCAAAGAAATAATGTGCCATCTTAAGAAGGAAGATACACCACGCAATACAGCATGGAATTGTAAACGCCCTTTTCATTTTCCACTTCAAACCCAATATAACCTCTGGAACGAATACAGTCAATGCCCCCATCGGCAATCCTCCTGTTCGTCCATGTGTGAAATCGCTCTCCGACTCCAAAGACCAAATTCCTGTCAATACTATTACTGCTGGTATTAGTATGGTGCAGAACAAGTTATATGCAATAATCAACACATTTTCATTGTCGTCGTTCATAACTTAGCCCCCAATCAGTTCATCAAGCCTGATAGCCACTCTTCCTGACAATGAATAATGCAATGCTGTTAGCTTTGCCTTATCGTACAAATTTGCATACACGTTATAATAACATAGCGATATTGACATACCAAAGCCAAATAATGTTGTTCCTGCCAATACTCCTAAAAATCCCGTAACACATGCATCAATATACTGTTGGCTGACATCCTCCGGCTCCAAATCTACATACATTGCATTTAATAATTCATTTACAGAAGCCGTACTCTCATAGTGGTCCTTAAATGAAGTGACAATTAACTTTGCTCTTGATGCGGTTTTTTCCGGATCAAACGTAGATAAACCATATATCGCATTTGCGGTATTTATGGATATAACTTTTCCCTCATCCACCGCGGTTAGAATGTCTGACGAATTATTTACCGCAGACTTGAACTCATCCATAAAATTAACCAGATTTGTAGAGAACATAGAAAACTTACTTTGTGCTATAAAATTCTCATATGCTGTAATATCATCTGAAGTAATAACATAAGCATATATATTATCAAATCCTGGACTTTCTTTAGTATAATTAGGATTGTCTATATAATGGGACATATAAAGATAAAGTACATATTTGTTAAAATCGGCTGTGTTATATGTATTACCATATCTCTCTAATGCTACTTGTGTAACATATTGCATCCTTTCATTCTGTTCTTGTGGGGTTGCTGGCGGATTACCGTTCTGTGCATAAGATTGAATATACCCTTGCCCTGCTATTGCGTTTTCTAATGCCTTTGTTTCTACTGTTTCTACTGATAATCTAGCTATGTCCGTGTTCAACGACGCATAATATGAGTCATCTTTCCTTTGCATCTGCATTATATTGGCAATATCCTCCGAATCAAAACCAATATTCTCCCATGACTGTCCCGCTACTGTTATATCGTTCAGCACTGTCAACATATCATCCGGATTAATCCGAGCCGATGATGCTGCATATATCGGCTGAATAGAACTTCCAATGGTTGAAATAAACATCAAACATATTGCAATTACCACGCTAATGACTTTCTTAATCATATTGACCCCTCCTGTTTTTTTTCCTATCACTCTAATTACCATATACCAAACATGTATGCTCCAAAAAATAAGTATTATATAGTTACTGGAAAATATTCTTACTTGACAGAGAAACTTAAAGTGCTGGAATAGTTGGCATCTTTCTCCAAAGCTCATTTCAATATAAACCCTATTTTTTCCGCGACCGAGTTAAATTCGCCCATACTGCAATCTTTTTACACTGATTACTAAAGTGAATCCAAAAAGCATATCAAAATATGCCTTTTAAGATACTATCGGGCAATATAAACATGTTCAAGTCATTTCTTCAACGCCTAAAAATAACTTCGGATCGCATTGATCCGAAGTTATAAGTATCATATAGCTATCGGAAAGCATTCTTACATTTCCTGCAATTTTAATTTATTTTGCCTCATAAGAAGAAGTAAACCTAGTCCGTCCAGAATCGACTTGATTATTATACGCATCTACAATGTCGCTATATTCCGTTGAATCGCTAAAAGGAGCAATATCGCTTGTATTGTCAGATACACTCATGTTAGAAACAGGACCGGAAATTAACAATGACCCGTCCGGCTGGGCATAAGCAAAAAAGATATATTCATTTCCTACAACCGGAAGCTCATCACCCTCATAAACAAAATATTGTGAGCCATCTTCCGAAAGTCCGCCAGATTTTTGAATCGGGATAGCCGTGTCAGTAACTAAATTGCCTTTGATATTTTTTGTGACGTTCACAGTATAATTTGTGTATGGGCCGGAAACTTCACGAGTCTTTCCATCGTCTGTTTCAACCGTAACAGCATCTTTATAAACAGTACCTTCTTCACTTGCGACCGTACCAACGAATACATAATCAGCATCGCCTACAACTGCATTCAGCTCGCTATAATCAATCGAAAAAGTACCTCTCAAATATGATGTCTTAATTTCGTCAGAAGTTGAAGGTTTCGCAATGCCAAAAAACAGCCCATTAATCCACTGAACAAGTTTTCCTCCTGTCGCCGCATTGGCAATCCCTCCTGTTGTAAAAAGAATGATACTTACCGCCATTGCAGTTGCAACGCGAGCCAACCATTTACGGCTATGTGCGTTACTTTCATGAAATAGTTTACTATTCTTTTGTAAGGAAATATCGTTTTCTTTTTTTTGCTCTAAACATTGTGCAGCCTCTAGGATATATTTATCGTTTATTTCATTCATTGCATAAAAAATATCTGATTTCAAAGTTTTCATAAATACTTCCTTTCCGCTAATTGTTCTCTCAGCTTTTTTCTTGTTCTAAATAAGATTGTTTCGACCTTGCTTTTGCTCATATTACAACATTTCATAATCTCTTTTACCGACATAAAGTACCAATATCTTAATACAAAAACTTGTCGATGGGGTTTTTGCAACGATTCCAAAAAATCCTCAACAATATCTTTCAATTCATTATTTTCCCAATCTTCTTCTCCCGCTTTCGCCAGATAATTACTCAATTCCTCATATGGCAAACACATATCTATATCTCTTTTTGCCGCATGAATATGTTCATACTTTTTTAGCGCCTGATTCCTTGCAATTTTTAAAATATAAGCTTTCAAGTTATCTGGTGTTTTTGGGGGAATCGTAAACCAGACACCTAAATATGTATCATTTGTACATTCTTCAACATCTAACTGATTCTTTATCAGCCTGCCAATTATAAATGATACAAGTTTCCCATATTTCTTCTCTGTTTCTAGCAATGCATCCTCGGATCGGCAATTATATAGTTTAATTATTTCTCTATCGTCCATTACAACCCTCTCTTATTTATCAAGTACGGATTCGATCCCTTTTGCTTGCAAGTTTTAAAACTTTTTGCTTTATTTTTTTTATTTGTCATTTCAGCTACACAGAATATAGCTTTTGATGTTAACAGTGCCTAACCCTTTCCATGCTGGTGTTTTAATAAAAAAGCCAGAGGTCAGTGTCTCTGGCAAAATGTATATTATA
>OHMN01000338.1_pt1 | contig 46121 bp, 44 predicted proteins | sample 1569361 | NCBI WGS metagenome assembly OHMN01 (sample SAMEA3541508, study PRJEB24748) | human gut metagenome | biome: human gut; feature: human-associated habitat; material: faeces | place: China | collected 2012
GTTAAGATTGAAAAAACGGAGTCCTTGTGATATACTTTATATTTGCGTTGGACTCTTTTTTTTAACGTGAAAGGAGTCCGTCATGGGAAAAAATTTAAAAGGCAAAGAGTGTGGAAAAGGTATTTGTCAAAGAAAGGACGGTTTGTATTTCGCAAGATTTTATGCTAAAAATGGTGCGCGTCAAAATGGATATTTCAAAACGCTGCCAGAAGCAAAAAAATGGCTTGCTGACGCAAAGTATGAAGATACACATAATCTAATCGTTACTGCGCCTGATATGACAGTAGACAAATGGTTCAATTATTGGATTGATAATATCATTTGTGACCTTGCGCCAAATACGATAAGAAATTATCGTGAGCGTTACGAAAAAAATATTCAACCATTGATAGGAACTATGTGTATAGCTGATGTAAAACCTATGCACTGTAAAGCTGTCTTAAATCGAATGGAAACAGAATATGCAGGCTCAACAATCCGGCAGACCTATATTTCAATGGGAACTATGTTCAAATCAGCAGTTATGAATGATATTATTGCAAAGCACCCTATGAATGGTGTTCGATATACGAAACCAGTCCGGGCAGTAGATGATATTAAATACTTAACCGTTGAGGAACAGGAAAAGTTTCTTGAAGCCGCAGAGCGTTCTCATAATTATAGACAGTATGCTTTGTTATTAGAAACGGGTTTGAGAACGGCTGAATTGATTGGTCTGACATGGGACGCTATTGATTGGAAAAAACGTACTTTAACTGTAAATAAGAGTTTAGAGTATCGACACAGCCGGAGATATTGGCGTGCCGGTCCGCCTAAAACGAAAAAAAGTTATCGTACTATTCCGCTTACAGAACGCGCATATACAATCCTAAAAAGTTGTTATGATGAAAAAGATACCCGGAAAGAGTCTGAAATGCTTTCACAGATTTTGGAGTACACAGACAGCAGAACGGGAGAAAAGAAATGTCTTGTCATGCGGGATTTGGTATTTATCAACTGGCGAACAGGAGAACCTGCTAAAAACAGTTCCTACGATACACATTTATATAAATTGTGTGATGAAGCTGGTATTAAGCGTTTTTGTATGCACGCCTTACGACACACTTATGCTACACGCGCGATTGAACGCGGCGTACAACCTAAAGTTTTACAGCAACTATTAGGACACGCAAGTATTAAAACAACAATGGACAGGTATGTTCATGTTACGGACGAGTCCCTTGCAAAAGCTGTTCAGCAATTTGAAGCAGCTACACCCACAGTTGAAAAAAGGGTGTAAAAAGGGTGTAATAAAAATATAGAGAAAGGCGAAAACCCGCATAAATAAAGGGTTTTCAGACAGGTAAAGATAAAAATGAAACTAGGTATCGTGGGTTTACCCAATGTAGGAAAAAGTACCCTGTTTAACTCTCTGACCAAGGCCGGAGCAGAGTCCGCCAACTACCCCTTCTGTACCATCGATCCCAACGTGGGCGTAGTTCCCGTACCGGACGAGAGACTTCAGAAGCTGGCTGCGCTCTACAACTCTGCCAAGATTACGCCGGCTGTCATCGAATTCGTAGACATCGCCGGACTGGTAAAGGGCGCGTCCAAGGGAGAGGGCCTTGGAAACCAGTTCCTGTCCAATATCCGCGAGGTGGACGCCATTGTCCATGTAGTCCGCTGCTTTGAGGATCCCAATGTCGTTCATGTAGACGGAAGCGTAAATCCTCTCCGCGACATTGAGACCATTGACCTGGAGCTTATCTTCTCCGACATGGAGATTCTGGAGCGCCGCATTGCCAAGACCACTAAGAGCGCTATGGGAAATAAGGCTCTTACAAAAGAGCTTGAGATCTTAAAAGCCATGTACGCCCATCTGGAGGAAGGCAAGTTAGCCAGAAGCTACGAGACAGAGGATGAGGACGAGCTGGCATTTATCGCCACTTTAAACCTTCTCACCTGGAAGCCTGTTATCTTCGCAGCCAATGTAGCAGAGGATGATTTATCTGACGACGGAGCGTCCAACGAGTACGTGCAGGCAGTGAGAAATTTCGCCGCTGAGAACGGCAGCGAGGTATTCGTCATCTGCGCTCAGATTGAGCAGGAGATCGCAGAGCTGGACGACGACGAGAAGAAGATGTTCTTAGAGGATCTGGGATTGACTGAATCAGGACTCGACAAGCTGATCGCAGCCAGCTACCGCCTGTTAGGCCTTATCAGCTACCTGACAGCTGGAGAGACCGAGACAAGGGCATGGACCATCAAGGTAGGCACCAAGGCTCCTCAGGCAGCAGGAAAAATCCACTCTGACTTTGAGAGAGGCTTTATCAAGGCCGAAGTTGTCAATTATCAGGATCTCTTAGACTGCGGAACCTACACAGCCGCCAAGGAAAAAGGCCTGGTCCGCATGGAGGGCAAGGAATACGTGGTAAAGGACGGGGATGTGGTTCTCTTCCGCTTCAACGTATAATTTATAAATAAGGATCTCAAAATCCCCGGCGCTGCCGTCCTGTCACAGACATGCAGCGCCGGGGATTTCCTTTTGCTTTCTATTCTGACTTTCTAAGCCGCAGCTCTTCGCTGCCGCCTCTGTGCCGCGAAGAAGCTTTAGTCGTCTAACTCGTCCTCGCTTACCAGCTCGTCGTACTCCTGCTCGTCTAACAGCTCGTCGAAAGCGTCAGCCACGATCTCGTACTCGTCATCGTCCTCGATGTTCTCCAGATTCGGAGCTCCATTCTCGTCCTCTGTGTAGCGGTACAGATAAACCTCGCCCTCCTCGCTGTCCTCGTCGTCCATCGGAAGAAGGGCAATATACTCCTTATCTCCCGCAGGGAAGATTGTGAGGACTACGCACTCCAGCTCTCTTCCATCGTCCAGAGTGAGGGTGACTGTCATCTCCTCCTCATTTTCTGCATCCGGGTTTACGTTCTTGTTCTCAGCCATAGCGTTCCTTACCTTTCCATATTTTATCGGTGTACACTAATGCTATCAGAGACAACCGGAAAAATCAAGTAAATTTCTCATTTTCGTCATCCGCCTGATTTTCCTCTCCGCGCTCTTCCTGCTCCTCCTCAGCGGCCTCGTTTCTGTAGCCGGCCATCTGCTCCAGAGTCGTCCTGGAAACGGCTTTTTTCGAGAAGTAGACGCTCATAGCCCGGTTCAGCTTCACCGTCATAGACGCCTGTCTGTTAAACAGAACATAAATGCAGAATACTGCCTCGAAAAACTGCATGGCCATTCCTGCGATCATGGTAAATATCACAGCCGCCGCCACCGCTCCGGGCGCCGCCGCTACCAGCCACGGAGCGTTGCTCAAAAGTCCCGCTCCCCCGATTCCAAGGCCGATTGCCCTGGCCGCCAGCATTAAAGCGGCTACTCCCCATCCGGACTGCAAAAGAAGGGTATACCAGAAATAAAACACGGCCGTACTTAAAAGATTTACCAGGCCTTCTGTCACATCCAGACCGCACAGCGCGCACAGACCTATGTAAAACAGGCTGTATATCACTCTCACTCCTGTAAAAATTTTGACAAAAGTATACAGCTTCTCACGCTCGTCCCGGTAGCCTGGATACTCCTCGTCCATCCGGGTAATGTATTCCTCTCCCATCTCGTAGGTAATCAGGCGCATCTGCGGCCTTTGTCTTCTGTTCATGTTTTTCTATCCTTTCCCGCGTCAGAACTCTATTCCTCGTCTGGCTCCTGTTCCCTGCTCAAACGGATGCTTTCTGCACAGAATCTCCGACACATAGTCTGCGGCTTCCGCCATCCTGGCAGACGGATTCCGTCCCGTCAGAACTGTCTCCAGATTCTGCGGCCTTTTTTCCAGGAAATCCAGCACCTGCTCTTCCTCCACAAACCCGTTTCCCACAGCCGCGGCTATCTCGTCTAAAATAAGAAGAGCCTGTCCGGCTTTGGCGCAGGCCTCCCGCGCCAGGCTGACGGCCGTTTCAAACAGCCCGCTGTAGTAAAGAGCGGCCTCTTTCTTTTCCTCCCGCGTCATCTGCCAGGTAAAGCCAAAGGTCTTTTTACAGGGAATCACCGTAATTCCCGGAAGGTTCTTAAGGGCTCTTACCTCCCCTGAATCGTCTGTCTTCAGAAACCGGGCAATCACCACAGGATAACCGCAGCCCTGCATTCTCACGGCTAGGCCGACAGCCGCCGTAGTCTTTCCTTTTCCGTCTCCGCAGTAAAGATGGACACAGTTCATATTTCCTACCATTCCTTTCCGTCCTGCTCCTCCAGATACTCCTCCACAAATCTGGAAACCTCCGCCGGCTTGTGATATCTGTTTTTTACGCCGTACACGTGAAGACGCTGCTTGGCCCTTGTCATGGCCACATAGAACAGGCGTCTCTCCTCCTCGATGTCAGCGTCCAGCACCGCCTTATTGTGAGGTGTGACGCCTTCGTTGGCGTCCAGAATGTACACCACCCGGTATTCCAGCCCTTTGGAACTGTGCATGGTGGAGAGCATCACCGCATCCGCCTGCTCCTCCCGCTCCCTGGCCTGCCTTTTCAGCTCTTCGCCGTAGGCCCGGATATGTTCAAACCAGGCGTCGAAGGTCTTATATCTGGCCGCGCTCTCCCTGAGCTGCTCCGCTGTCTCCAAAAGCTCCTCCGCTTTCACATGGTGGGCCGCGGCATACTCATAAAGCCAGGCATCGTAGCCGATGGATTTCCGGATATAATTCACTGCCGCCAGGGGGGACATGCGGCTGACTGCCGTCAGATCGAACTCCAGGTTCTCAATGCGCTCCACCATCCAGTCCTTATCTTTATAATAGGCCTTCAGCTGTTCAAAAGACACCTGGGGATCTCTCAGCGCGTCACGGCCCACATACCTGGCCGGCCGGTTGATCATCTGGAGCACCTCTGCCCTGTCTCTGTTTCCCAGGGCTACCCGGATATAGGACAGAATATTCTGGGAAATCCAGTGTTCATAGAGATTGGGAACCTGATCTCTGGCCCGAAAAGGGAGGTTGTACTCCATCAGCTTCTCAATCAGCCGCTTAGGCCCGGAGTTTGTCCTGTACAGGACTGCGATATCGCTGTAGCTGCACCCTGCCTCTGCATACATCCTGATTTCCTCCGCAATGCGGCTGTTTTCCTCCTCCTCGTCCTCCCAGATTCTCGTGATCACGCCTCTTCCCCTGCTGCCTGCTGTTTTTAAAGACTTCTTAAACCGCTTTTCGTTGTGCTCAATCAGCCGCAGAGACGCCTCCACAATCTCCCTGGTAGAGCGGTAGTTCACATCCAGAAGCACTCTTGCCGCCTTGGGATAATCTCTCTCAAAGCCCAGCATGATCTCCGGCTTCGCTCCCCGGAACCGGTAAATAGACTGGTCGTCGTCCCCCACGATAAACAGGTTGTCCGAAGGGGCGGCTAACATCCGCACAATCTGGTACTGAAGCCTGTTGATATCTTGGAACTCGTCCACCAGAATATATTCGTACTTTTTCTGCCAGGCGGACAGAATATCGGGACGTTTGCGAAACAAATCCCAGCACATAACCAGCATATCGTCAAAATCAATTTTATGGGCCCGCTGCAGCTGTTCCTCATACCCTCTGTAGATCCTCCGGAAGGAATCCCCGGAGCAGCTTTTCGCATAGTAATGCTCCAGGTCAATCTGCTCCCCCTTCACCGCACTGATCTCGCTGATCAGGGAGGAAATCAGTTCGTTTTCATCCTCCGGCTCCAGCTGCTCCTTCGCCGTCAGCTCCCGAATCAGCCTGAGCTTCTGATCCTCTCTTATGATATCCGACGCATCGTACTGATAGGCCAGCTTCAGGATCCTGAAAAAGACGGAGTGAAAGGTTCCGAAGCTTACCTGTCCTCGCATAGGCCTTCCTTCCATCAGCCGCTCAAACCGTTCCTTCATCTCCCTGGCCGCCGCCCGCGTAAAGGTAATCACCAAAATGGAGGAGGGGTTCACCCCATGCTTCTCAATGAGACTCTGAACCCGGTGGGTAACCACAGTAGTTTTCCCGGATCCCGGTCCTGCCAGAACCATCATAGGACCGTCCTTGTGGCTGACTGCCGCAGACTGCGCTTCGTTAAATGGCATGCTCTAATTCCTCCCAAGACGCGCCCCGCCCAAGGGCATTTATACATCGTTTCCCACTGAGATAAAAGGGAGGATGCCGCGGATTTTCCGCAGGACATCCTCCTGGCAGCAGCTTCTACTTCTCCAGAAGCTCAATTCCCTTTCTAATTCGCTCTAAAGATTCCTCTTTTCCCAGAACCTCCATAATCTCTGTGGCTCCGGCCGGAGTCATCTGCTTTCCTGACACAGCGGTGCGGATCGGCCACATCACAAATCCTGTCTTCACGCCTGTCTCAGAAATGTAGGCGGACAGCCTCTCGTAGAGGGCGTCGTTGGAGAAGTCCTCCTGCGCCTCCAGAATCGGAAGCACGTCCTTTAACACCTTCAGAGACGTCTCCTCTGTGGATTTCATCTTCTTGTGAACATACATCTGCGGATCGTATTCCGGAAGCTCCTCGAAGAAATCAATATGGCCTGCAATATCCGGGAATACCTCGATTCTCGTCTTCACCATGGCCGCAATCTTTCTCAGATCCAGATTCTTCTTGATCACCTCTCTGATATACGGCTCAGCCATCTCATAAAATTTATCGAAATCCATGGATTTCATGTACTCGCCGTTCATCCAGCGCAGCTTCACCATATCGAAAACTGCCGGGGATTTGCTGATATGGCGGTAGTCGAACTCCTTAATCAGCTCGTCCAGGGTAAAGAGCTCCTGGTTTCCTTCCGGAGACCATCCTAAAAGAGCGACAAAGTTGACCACTGCCTCGGAGAGGAAGCCCTGATCAATCAGATCCTGGTAAGAGGAATGGCCGCTTCTCTTGCTCAGCTTCTTGTGCTCCTCGTTGGTAATGGTGGGGCAGTGTACATAAACCGGAACCTCCCAGCCAAAGGCCTCGTAGAGGCGGTTGTACTTGGGGGAGGAAGACAGATACTCGTTTCCTCTTACCACGTGAGTAATCTTCTGCAGATGATCGTCCACCACATTGGCGAAATTGTAGGTTGGGAAGCCGTCGGATTTAATCAGAACCATGTCGTCCAGCTCAGAGTTGTCTACGCTGATGTCTCCGTAAATCTCGTCGTGGAACGTGGTCGTTCCCTCTGTCGGATTGTTCTGGCGGATAACGAAAGGCTTTCCTGCCGCCAGGTTCGCCTCTACCTCCTCCTTGGACAGGTGCAGGCAGTGCTTGTCATAGGCCATAATCTCCTCGCCGTTTACTGTCTTCTTCAGGCTGTTTAAGCGCTCCTGATCGCAGAAGCAGTAGTAAGCCTCTCCCTTGTCAATGAGCTCCTTGGCATATTTCATATAAATGCCGGACTTCTGGCGTTCGCTCTGGATGTAAGGGCCTACCGGTCCTCCCACATCGGGGCCTTCATCGTGGATCAGGCCTGTATCCTTTAACGTATTATAAATAATCTCAGTGGCGCCTTCCACGTAGCGCTCCTGATCCGTATCCTCAATTCGTAAAATATAATCTCCGCCCTCATGCTTGGTAATCAGGTAGGCATACAGCGCAGTTCTCAGATTTCCTACGTGCATCTTTCCTGTCGGGCTTGGGGCATATCTTGTTCTGATCTTTTCCATGACTCCACACTCCTCACTGTTAGAATAAGGCCCGGCCGGCTGCCGGGCCTGTGTTAAAGATAATTCATTATATCGCTTAATCTGAAAAATTACAAGTCTAGGCTGCCATGTCGAGAAGACGGCAGGCAAAATTAAAATAAATTACAAGACTGCAGGCGTCCAGAATCGTAGAGATCATAGGAGACGCCATCAGCGCCGGATCCATGTGCAGAACCTTGGCAATAATCGGCAGCGTGCAGCCAATCGTCTTGGCAATAATGACAATGCAGAAAATACTCAGGACAACAGTGAGACAGATCATCTCCTGTCCCGGATAGGATAAGGTCAGACGCACAAAGTTGGCAATGGCCAGACAGATTCCCACCAGAATGCCCACCCGGAGCTCCTTCCACACTACCTTCGCCAGGTCGGAGGGGCTGATCTCGCCCACCGCCATGCCTCGGATAATCATGGTACTGGCCTGGCTTCCGGAATTACCGCCTGTATTCATCAGCATGGGAATAAAGGTAACCAGAAGAGGAACCGCTGAGAAAGCTTCCTCATAAGTAGTCAGAATTTCTCCTGTCACCATGCTGCTGAACATAAGAATCAACAGCCAGACAATTCTGTTCTTGGCCAGCTGGAACACGCCTGTTTTCAGATATGGCTTCTCGCTGGGATTCATGGCGGCCATCTTCTCAAAGTCCTCTGTGGCCTCCTGTTCCATAACGTCCATCACATCGTCAACTGTGATAATACCCACCAGACGGTTTTCTCCGTCCACAACAGGAAGGCTCAGAAGATCATACTCATTAAACAGATCCGCCACCGCCTCCTGGTCGTCCGTCGTGTGGGCCTTCAGCACATGGCTGTCCATAATCTCCTCGATGGTGGTGGCATACGGGCTCATTAAAAGATCCTTCACCGTCACCACGCCCTCCAGGTGGCGTCCCGCATCCATCACATAACAGGTATAGATAGTCTCCTTATCTACTCCGTACTTCCGGATGTATGCAAACGCCTCCTCCACTGTCATGGCCTTCTTCAGCCCCACGTACTCAGCTGTCATCACGCTTCCCGCGCTGTTGTCCGGATACTTCAGGAACTGGTTAATCAGCTTTCTCGTATCAGGGCTGGAATTTTTCAGCACTCTCTTTACAATGGTCGCCGGAAGCTCTTCCAGCATGTCCACCGCGTCGTCCACGAACAGATCGTCCATAATATACTGAAGCTCATTATCCGTAATGCTGGTAATGATGTGCTGCTGCTTCTCCACCGGAAGGCAGGCGAACACATCCGACGCGATTTCCTTGGGAAGCGTCCGAAACACTACCACCGTTTTCTCCGAATCCAGCTCCTCCATAAACGAGGCGATGTCTACCTCGTTCATCTCTATCAGTTTTTCCTTCAGGCTTCTATACTGCTTCTCGTCAGCCAAAGCATGAAGCTCGTCAAAATTCATCTCCTCCATACTCTACTCCCTTTCCAAACCGCGCACTCGCTTCTTCCTATTATAGTAAGGATCCATTAAAATTTCAATGGATTTATACGAGATAATAGTAGGGCAGAAAGAATTTAGCCGCAGCTGACGCCCAGGGAAGAAACATGGACAGATCGATAAATACAGGGCAGAGAATCAGGCTTGCCGACGCAAAAAACGGAATCAGGCAGGCAACCGCCAGCGGATTTTTCACAATCCTGCAAAGTCCCCAGGAAAACAGCGTGCACATTCCTCCATAAACAATCAGCCGGATCCCCTCCAGTATCCAGGAAGACGAGGACAGCTGCCCGGCGGCTGCAAGCGCTGCGAATCCGCTGACGCAGGACAGAAACACAGTGGCCGCCAGACAGGAGAAAACGGCCGCCTCACGTCCAAGGCCTGACAGGGTGGAAAACAGACCTCTCTTTTCATCCTCGCAGACCGTCACTGCCGCCGTCAGGCCCATCACAAAAATAAACACCGCCGTCAGGCCTCTGGCTGGGAACGCCTGCTTCATAGAAGGTTTTCCAAGCTGCGTTCTCCCTTCCGTCTCATACTGGAAGGCAAAGGTGCTTCCATTTTCCAGATAATGGTCATACATAGGTTCCAACCTCTTCCAGACCTCTTTCTCTCCCTGAAAGACTTCTCCCTCCCTGCTGTACGTCTCCAGAAGGCTGCGTCCCCATACGGTAAACAGGCCGGAAAATACGACTTCAGAGGACAGCTTGTCCACAGCTGTGGAAGGAGCCGTCACCAGAGTAATGCTTCTCTTAAACCGCCCGCTCTCCAGCTTTTCCAGCAAATCCTCTGAGAAAATATAGCCGCATTCCGCTCTTCTGGCGGCCACATCCTCCCGCAGTTCCTCTTCTGAACTGCTCAAATAAAACTCAAAGGAGTGCTCTCCTGACAGCAGCTCGTCAGCTACGCGCCGGTTCCAGTCCGGCTCTCCTGCGTAGAGGGCGATGGCAATGGCATCCTCCTCCGGGCGCTCTGCCTCCCGAAGCAGCCAGAGTCCTGCCGGCAGGGCGAGCAGCAGAAGCAGGAAAAAAAGGCGTTTTGTCTGCCGCTTCAAAGACAGATAAAACCACAGTCCCATTTTATTCATAATCCCTCCTCACTGCCGCCGCAAGGCAGAACGCCGCCCCTTCCAGAACAAGAAGCCTGAGAACCGGAGCCCATGCCGCCAGCTGCCCGGCCCTTCCTGACATATCTTCTGAGACCATCCATTTCACCGCTTCCATCAGAAAGAAGACCGGCGTAAATTTCCCGGCTCCGGCAGCCGCCTCAGGCAGAAAAACAGACGGAATCAGCCCGCCAGCCATAAACATCATGACAATCGTGGAAAGAAAGAGAATGCTGACGCCGGCCAGCGTGCTCCTTCCCGCCTCGTAAATGAGAATCACCCAGCCGGACGCGCAGACGCAGACGAGAAGCCACACAGGAATGCTGAACAGACCGCTCTGAAAAAAGCCTTTGACAAGGCAGACGAAAAACGGAGCTGCCGTAGCCAGAGCAAACAGAAAGGCCAGCGCAGCCGTTCTGGCCCACAGACGCATAGGACGGCTGAATCCAGAAAGATACAGCTTTTTTTCCATCACAGGGGAAAAGGGACGCAGAAATCCAGACGCAGGAATTCCCAGAAGAAGAACTGCCAGCACAGCGCAGGAAATTCCGTAAAACACCTCTGTGGTCACATCTCCCGATGCGCTCACCTGCTCCGTTTTAAAATAGACAGAGCGGGAAAGGGCATATTTCAGATACATCTGGTTCAGATCTGACTCTGCCTGCGGAATCTGGCCGGTTCTTCCCATATCCCCTAAGAGCTCATCTGTGCTATAAACAGCGGCCTGGGCAGTCTTTAAAATTTCTGTTCCCGCATCTGTCAGTTCCCGGAAAATCGAAGCTTCCAGCCCGGCCTGCTCTGGAAATACAATCGTCACAGGATCGTTGGTCCCGTTCATAATTCCCTCCAGCAGCTGATCCGGTATCAGCATAAGGGCGTAGATCGCCCCCTTCTCCATCTGCCTGCGTCCTTCCTCCTCGTCCAGATAGACGAATTCACAGAGGCTGGACACGCTTTCCAGAGAGGACACCATAGACATGATCCATTTTGCGCCGCGATCCGCTTCGGGCACCGCCACTCCTACCTGAATGCTTCCCACAGACTGCTCCCCGTAAAGCATCCTGTTTGCAGAAAAAGCAATTGTGCCGGCTAATACCGCCAGCACAACTGCTCCTGCCAGAAAATAGGGGAGGCTTTTTAACGCCCTCTTCATCTCAATTTTTAAAATCGTCAAAAATCGTCCCATGAAATTCTGTTATCCTTTTCTTTAGCTGAGGCCAGCTCCGCTCAGCATGGAGGTAAGTCCCATATACAGTTCCATAATCACCGTATTCCACTCTTCCTCTGTAGCTGCCAGAATATCAAAGGATTCGCCCTCCGGTTTGGAAACGGCCTCCTCTAAAGGCTTGATTCCATAGCTTCCAGACAGCTCTGCTAAAAGCATGCCCTCGTCTGCCGGACCGGCTGTCACTCTCAGAGAGTCAACTACCGCGTTGAAGGACTCGCCTGGAACCAGCTCCTCCATAATACCGTCTATGCGGATGCTTCCAACCTCCGTGTCATTCTCCTCTGCGTAAGCGTCAATGGTGTAATTGGCTGTCGGAATGTCGTACTCGCCGCTCATACTGAAGAGCATCTTCTCGCCTGCCGCCTCTACCTGAAGCGCCAGCTGGGCCTGATAGAGCTTATCCTTTTCGTACTCTCCCATTTTAGCCATGTCGATGACAATCTTCTCGCCGGACGGCTCCTCGGCTGTAAGGTTCGCCTCTATATTCGCGGTCTGGCTGTAGCCGCCTCTGAAGTTTACAGTTCCGTACAGCTTCAAGGTATCGGCTGCCTCTGCAGACGCCGCTGATTCCTCTTCTGCAGCCGCTGTCTCAGCCTCTGCCGTCTGATCTGCCAGAGAAAGCTCTGTACTGTAGTCAAAGGACGCCAGTTTTCCGTCATCTGTCACGTAAACTGCCAGAGTAACGTCTCCCATAGCTCCCTTCAGCTGGGAAAGAAGCGCCTCAACCTCCTCATCCGCTGAGGTCCAAAGCTCTGTCTGCTGCTGTTCTGGAGTCATATCCGGGCTCTCCATGCCGTAAAGCTGAGCCATCTCCTCAGAGCCGTACAGGGACGCGTTCAGATCGTAAACCAGCTCCAGGTAGGTAATCATATCCTTCTTCAAGGTCTCGTCAGCCAGGAAGAAGTCTTTTGTCTCTGTGAAGAACTGAACAAGGGCAGCGTTGCTGAGAACTACGTCGTATCCGTCGCACTCGACCTCTGCGTCTCCCACTGGGCAGCTTTTGCTCTCGCCCTTTTCCACTGTCATGGCCGCTTTCAGATTATCCACAGCCTTGCTTCCTGTCTTATATCTGTCCCAGAGTGCGCCGAAATCAAACATAGGAGTCTCTGAATGGGACAGCTCGTTGGCCTTCTTCATATAGTCGGCATAAGCCTGGAGATCCATTCCCATGTCGCTTAAGCTCTTTCCAAGATACGGGGAGTTGGCAATCTGGGTATTCAAATCCTCCTCCAGATTCAGCGTAAATACCTTGTTCGTCATATCCGGCGGCAGGGCAATGGCCATCTCCGAATTATCCAGGTAAAATTTCGCGTTGAACATAGGAATGTCGCCGTACTGGAATCCCAGATCCATATCCATGGTACTGCTGCTTCTGTCTTCCCTGGCATTGATGCTGAAGCCCGTTCCCTGAAGCTCTGAACTGCCTAACAGCTCCCCCAGAGTCAGATTCATGCCTACCTGGTAGGAATCGCTGTACAGCTTCTCTCCCAGGGCCTTCCATCCAAAAATCTCCTCCATGGGATCGGTCTGTCCTTCTGCCACTACGCCCTTAAATGCGTCAATGACCACATCCTTGGGATCCGGCTTATTCATCTGCCAGAACGCCACGCCGCCGACCACTGCCACGGCTGCCGCAGCAGCTCCGGCCATCCATATCTTATTGGGCTTTTTCTCTGCCACAGCCAGCTCCGCCGGCTCTCCTGCAGAGCCGGCTTCTGTCTGGCCGCTCTGGTTCTCTCCGCCTGCCGCTCCATTCGGCTCAGTCTCGTTTGAAGCTTCCATCAGATTCTTTTTGCATACGGGGCACTCAGCGCTCCCATCTGGAATTTCCTGATCACAATAAGGGCATTTCATACCGTTTTCCTCCTCTTGTTTAGATGAAGTTTATTCTAACATATTTTCCCAATTTCGTCATCAGATTAGGCAATTTTGTAAAGAATCTTTAAGAATTTGGACGGGTTTTGTCAGAATTTACCAATCAGTTTTTCCGGTTCCACCCCGTTTTCTATGCTTTCAGGAATCAGCACTCCCTCCTTTAAAATATACAGCGCGCTGCAGGCCTGAAGCTCAGGCATCTCATGGGAGGTGAGGATCACCGTTCCTCCCCTCTGTGTAAAGGTGCGAATGTAGTGAAGTATCTCCTCCTTCGCCCCCAGATCAAGGGCCGCTCCCGGCTCGTCCATAATCAGAAGAGACGCCTGATTGGAGAGGGCCGCCGCAATACTGAGACGTTTTTTCTGGCCGCCTGACAGCTTTCCAGCCGGAACGTCTAAAAACTGGGAGATCCCCAATGTCTTGGCCACTCCCTGTTCCAGATCCCTCTCCATTTTCTTTTTGTCTCCCCTGTACCAGAGGGCAAAATTGTCTCTGGCCGTCAGCTCTGGAATCAGAGGGTTTTCCTGGGGGACATAAGCCGCCCTTTTCTCAAAGACAGAACGCCTTCCCACAGCCTCTTCCCCGTCGAAGCGGATACTTCCCTGATCCGGCCGGCTCACTCCCGCCAGAATTGATAAAAGCGTCGTTTTTCCGCATCCGTTGCCCCCGGCAATGCCTACGCACTGCCCCGGAGCCGCCGTAAATGACGCCCCATTTAAAATCTGGCGTTTCTTAAATTTTTTGTAGATTCCCGATACTTCCAGCATACCTGTCCTCCTGTTTAAAAAAGGGCCGCTGTAAAACTGTCTTTCTGTTTTACAGCAGCCCTGTCAAGCCTACTCTTTATGAGCTTCCTGATTCAGATCGCCCGGTTTCATGCTCAGGTTAATGCGGCCCATCTTGTCAACCTCGATAACCTTTACCGTAACCTCGTCTCCGATATTTACCACATCCTCCACCTTCGCCACTCTCTTATCAGAAAGCTTGGAAATGTGGATCATACCGTCCTTATTGGGAGCCAGCTCCACAAAAGCACCGAAATTCATAATGCGGACAACCGTTCCTGTCAGAATCTGTCCCGGCTCAATCTCTGTGACAATGCTCTTAATAATAGAAATGGCCTTGTCAATCATAGCCTTATCTGTGCCGCAGACGGAAACGCTTCCGTCGTCGCTGATGTCAATCTTCACGCCTGTCTGCTCGATGATCTTGTTGATCACCTTGCCCTGCTTTCCTACTACATCGCCAATCTTCTGAGGATCAATGGTGATCTGCTCGATCTTCGGAGCGAACTCGCCTACCTCTTTTCTAGGCTCTGCAATAACTGGTTTCATAATCTCATCCAGGATGTAAAGTCTGGCCTCTCTCGTCTTGGCGATAGCCTCCTCGATGATTGGTCTTGTCAGGCCGTGAATCTTAATATCCATCTGGATGGAGGTGATTCCCTTGTGAGTTCCGCCCACCTTGAAATCCATGTCTCCGAAGAAATCCTCTAAACCCTGGATATCTGTCAGTACAATGTAATCGTCGTCTGTGTCTCCAGTTACAAGGCCGCAGGAGATTCCGGCTACCGGAGCCTTGATCGGAACGCCTGCCGCCATCAGAGACAGGGTGGAAGCACAGATGCTGGCCTGGGAAGTAGATCCGTTGGACTCCATCGTCTCAGAAACAGTACGGATTGCGTATGGGAACTCCTCCTCACTTGGAAGCACCGGAATTAAGGCCTTCTCAGCCAGAGCGCCGTGGCCGATCTCGCGGCGTCCCGGTCCTCTGGACGGCTTTGTCTCTCCTACGGAGTAGGACGGGAAGTTATAGTGGTGCATGTACCTCTTGCTTGTCTCGTTCTCATCCAGACCGTCGATCTTCTGAGCCTCAGACAGCGGAGCCAGCGTACATACGTTTAAAATCTGAGTCTGTCCGCGGGTGAACATACCAGAGCCGTGGACTCTCGGCACAATGTCGATCTCGGCTGCCAGAGGACGGATCTCTGTGATGCCGCGGCCGTCAGGACGCTTGTGATCCTTTAAGATCATCTTTCTGACTGTCTTCTTCTGGTACTGGTAAACTGCCTCGCCGAGGACTGCCAGCCACTCCTCGTTCTCTGCGAAGGCCTCCTCCAGACGCTCTGTGATAGCCTTGATGTTCTCTTCTCTCTTCTGCTTCTCGTCTGTGAAGACTGCCGCCTCCATCTCTTCCTGGGGCACAATCTCCTTGATTGCTGCAAATAATTCCTCCGGAACTGCGCAGCTCTCGTAAGAATGCTTCTCTTTTCCGCACTCAGCTACGATTGTATCGATAAATTTAATAATATCCTGGTTTACCTCATGAGCCTTAAAGATAGCCTGAATCATCACATCCTCAGGAACCTCTTTCGCTCCGGCCTCAATCATGATGACCTTCTCTCTGGTGGAAGCCACTGTCAGAGCCATGTCGGAAATCTTTCTCTGGGCTGCAGTCGGGTTCACAATAAACTCTCCGTCGATCATGCCGATCTGTGTGGTCGCACAGGGACCGTCAAACGGAATGTCAGAGATGCAGGTTGCAATGGCAGATCCCAGCATAGCTGTGTACTCCGGGCTGCACTCCGGATCAACGGACAGAACCAGGTTGTTTAAGGTAACGTCGTTTCTGTAATCCTTCGGGAACAGAGGACGCATCGGGCGGTCGATGACGCGGGCAGTCAGAACTGCGTTCTCAGACGCCTTTCCCTCTCTCTTATTAAATCCTCCCGGAATCTTTCCAACTGCGTACATCTTCTCCTCAAACTCTACGCTTAACGGGAAGAAATCAATGCCGTCTCTCGGCTTATCGGAAGCTGTCGCTGTGGACAGAACCGTGGTATCTCCATAGTGCATAAACGCAGCGCCGTTTGCCTGGGCTGCCACTCTGCCGACGTCTACTGTCAGTGTTCTGCCGGCCAGCTCCATTGAAAAACTCTTATACATAGAAAGGTCTCCTTTTCAAATTTCCTTGTTCAAAAACTGTTGTCTCCTGTTTCCTCTCCCTGCCTGCCAAATGGCAGAGGGAACCTGCGGAAGTATCCGAAACTACTGATCTGGGCGCAGAACCTGCCGGATATCAAAAGCCTTCCCGGCTCTCCTCCTGTGCCTACATCAGCGGTCTCGGATCACGTCTTCCACAGCATCTGTTGTCTTCTGCCGGAAACGATGTTTCCTGATGAGCGTAAATAATTAGGGTGGATTTCTCCACCCTAATGTCATTCATTACTTTCTGATGCCTAACTTCTCGATTAAAGCACGGTATCCTTCCAGATCTGTCTTCTTTAAGTAGTCTAAGAGACCGCGTCTCTGACCAACCATCTTTAACAGACCGCGTCTGGAATGATGATCCTTCTGGTTTGCCTTTAAGTGCTCTGTGAGCTCTGTGATTCTTGCTGTTAAGATAGCAATCTGAACCTCCGGTGAACCTGTATCTCCAGGCTTTCTTCCGTACTCAGCGATAATAGCAGACTTTTTCTCCTTTGAAATCATGGTGATTTCCTCCTTATAATAAAAATAATTCTTACCGTGCACCAAGCTTCTGTCAGGAACTCAAAAAGCTGAGCGCCGGCGCGTTTGTACGTCATAGAGTATAGCACATGATTTTCTGGTTGTAAATCAGTTTTTCACTGTTTTTCTTCTGTTTTATTCACCATCCCACCGTCTCTCCCAGATTTTCCCGATTCCCCACAGACCGATGACCAGAATCGACTCTCCCGCCACGGTAAGGGATACAACGGAAATCATCTGGTTCAGCCTTTCAAAGTCCTCCATCAGAATGCAGAACCAGGTAAGTCCCATAGCTCCAGACGAAGCCGCCAGCTCTGCCAGCATGGCTGCTGTGAGAGCCCTCCGCCAAAACCGCTTTCTCTTTATAAGGAAGTATATGGAGGCTGAAACTGCTGCAGCCGCTCCTAATACGCCTGCTGTCAGCACAAAAAGCAGAACCTTATCCATGATCTGCTACCTCGAATTCTGCCTCCACGCCAAAACGAAGCTCCTCTTCAGAGAGCACCTGAATTCTCAAGCGGTAGGTTCCAGGACCGTCAGGGGCGAAGCTGCCCTTCCATGGCACGGCCAGACGGACAGATTCCTCCGAAAGCTCCGTCAGATAACCGCAGAAACCCGCCAGGCTTTCCACCTGTTCCCAGCTCTCCTTTCCATCCTTCTCTGTCTTTTTCTCAATGGCCGGAGAGAGAATGTACTGAATGCTTCTGCCTGTATCATTGTGGAGAATAAAAGACAGCTCTGAATCCTCCGCCGTCACCTGCCTGGGATCCATCTCCATCCAGATCTGTTCTCCATACGCTCCAAAGCCGTAAACCGTTCCAAACAGTCTCCAAACCGCTTCACTCTGCTCCCCGTCCCAGGTGTAGAAGGAGGAACCTCCTGCCGCAAGCTCCGGAATACTTCCCTCCGAATCCGGAAAGGACAGCCACAGCTCTTTCGTCTCTTCGGATTCCATGGTGAGCGTCAGCTTTCCCGGAAAATATTCGTTCATAGGAAGCTCCTCTTTCTCTGCCTCTGACAGCAGCGCTCCAAGCTTCTCCAGATCCTCCCTGTTTCCAAGGCTTTCCGTCCTTTCGCCGTTTTCAAATGTTCCGGAAAGCTCCGCTTTTACAACAGCCCCGTTCTCCTCCAGAAATTCAGGAGAAAATCCCTGCGCTTCAGGCGCAGTCTCCTCCCTGACAAATTCTGCGTAAAGCTTCCCGTTCTGGATAGAATAGGTTTTCCAAAATCCCTCTTCCTGAGGCGGAACCAGAAACGCGCCTCTTTTCTCCGCCTCCTCCAGATAGGAAATTCCCTCCATTCCCTCCTCCAGTGCAGCGGACAGGCTGGAAATCCCTGATGACGTATCTCCTTTTTCCAGAAGAAGGAACTGTCCATTATGAAACTGACTGGCGCTGTAGCCTGCTCCGCTCCAGTCCTTTCCGCAGGTCAGCCCCTCCAGAGGATTTTCTTTTATAAGACAAATACCTAAAATATAGCTGTAGCCGTCCTCGGACTTCCTGCCCGAAAACAGGTAGCTGTCCTTGAAAAAAGAAACGGCTTTCTCTGTCTCCTCCTCCGGCAGAGGCTCAAACCTTCTGTCTGGGAACTGGCTTTCCACCGCCTGCAACGCGCGGCCCAGCGCCTCCTCTGCCTCTGGATGTTTCGTCTGTTCCTGCTGCTCTGGAACCGGATTATGAACTGGCTCCCCATCCTGCGCCCCCTGACATCCTGTCAGAAGACACGCGGCAGCGGCAGCCAGAAAAATCCCCTTCCATCTATATCTCATTAGCTAAAATCCTTTCTTTCCCGTTTATTTTCTCCACACATATGTCGGGAACCCTGCGCCCTGCAGCAGAATCTCTGCGCCGTTTAGGCTCCCGGTCCGGCCGGGCCGCTGTTTTCTCCCTGGGAGGCCGGGCCAGCCGGGCCTTCAGGAGCGGCGGTCTCAGGCTGAGTGGGCGCAGGCGTCTCTGCCGGTTTTGTAGGCTGAACCTGCTCCTTAGACGGTTCTGACGGCGCCTCCTGGGACGGTTTCGCCGGTTCCGACGGCTTAGCGGCCTCTGAGGATGGTTCTGACGGCGCCGGAGCCTGGGTGGATGGCTCTGTCTCCTGCGGTTTCGCCGGAGCCGACGGTTTTTCCGTGCCCTCCAGGTTATAGCAGAGTACCGGCATTCCGGCTGAAATATTCTCGTAAATCTTCTTTGCTACGCTGTGGGGCAGGTTAATACAGCCGTGGGAGCCCCCTGTCTTGTAGATCGTTCCTCCAAACTCTGAACGCCAGGTGGCGTCGTGCATTCCGATCCCTCCGTTAAACGGCATCCAGTAATCCACTGGCGTACGGTAATTTTCCCCTTTCAGCACAGCGTCTCTCTGTTTATACGTCAGAGGGAAGGAACCGGCCGGAGTTCCCCAGCCCTTTGACAGGTTTCCGGATACAAAATCCGACTCCACTAACAGAGCGCCGTCCTTATAGAAGAACAGGTGCTGGGCAGTGAGGTTAATCTCCACGTACGTATCGCCATAGTCGTTTGCGCCGTGGCTGGCCGCCTTCTGGGAGTATACCGGCTCTCTGCCGCTCTGGCTTTCCCCGGAACGGATCAGCGCCGCCAGCTCGTCCGCCTCCGCAGCCTGGTTGATCTTCCAGCCATAGGAGCCGCCCTTAATGGTAACTGTCTTTCCATAAGAGGTCTTTAATGTCTTAGACTTGTGATTTGTATTGTATTTATCCGCCAGCTCCTTTACATAGGCGGAAACCTTTCCGGAGTCCACGCCTGCGCTACCGTCGGCATTGGGAACCAGCCACTCATGGATCCTGTCGCCTGACAGAGTTTCTGTCTGGTCTCCGAATTTGTAGGTGATCGTCACGCCTGCCGCCTTGTTCATATTTTCACAGAGCGTCTTCAGAGTCTCGTCGTCCGCCGTCACCTCAGGCTCCTGGTAGGCCCCCAGCTCCTCCAGAGAAATGTTTGTCTCCAGCTTTAAAATTGCCTCGGAAACTTCCTTCTCCACAAGCTCATAGTCGGCCAGAGTTCCCTCCTTCTCCGGTACAATCGTGTATCCGTTTTCCTTTGAATAGTCTGACAGGCGGGCGTTCTCCGGCTCCTTTGCCGTCTCCTCGTCAAAGCAGGCCAGCCCCTTTAAAGCCGTCTCAAACGCTTCCTCATCATACTCCATCATGGTCTGAATCTGGTAGCTGTCCGGGCTGAACACCCGAAGTCCCCAGGCAAACGGATTCTGGGACGCGATAATCTTCTCCAGACTGCCGTCAAATTTCGCCTGAAGTCCAATGTCTTTCTGGGAGATCTGCTCTGTCTTCTCCCCTCTCTCCTCAATGGTAAGGACGTAGCCGTTAATTCCCCCGGCGATCATCTCCTGAGCCTCGGCGGCTGTCTTTCCTGCCACATCCAGCCCGTTAATCTCCGTTCCCGGGAAGAAAACGCGGCTGTAACGGCTGCTCATGCCTGCATAGGAAACTCCTCCTATCACAAGAACTGCCGCAGCAGCTCCCGCCGCAATGGCTGTCTGCTTTCTGCCCCAGCGAAAGCTTCCTCCGTCCCCTGGCTCCTTGGGCTGCCTGGAAACAGGTTTTCTTCCTTCCGCCATGCCTGCCGGTTCATCTGTTCCCTTCCGCCTGCTTCTGCCTCTGGCTCGGCTTCTGCCCTGGCCTTCTCTATCTGAACTACTGTTTTCTGACGGCCGCCCTGTCTGCGGGCTGCCCTTCAGATTTTCATTCTTCTCCAGTCCATCAATCATTCCAAATTAACTTCCTTTCTTTCCCTTGCGCCGTTTTGCTCCAGCACTCCTTTCTCCTGGCGCTGTCCCGGCCATTGTATAATTCTAGCTGACTTTATATAGTAAGTCAATGTCCGAAATCTTACAGTTCTTACGTTTTTCTTAAATAATAAACCCTACCGTTTTCTTTACAGCAAAAAGCAGTCTCTGCATACTTTCTTCTGCAAAAACTGCTTTTCCTCTGTCTTATAACCTGCCGCCAAACAGGCCTTTTTTCTTATGTTTTTCGTTTCCCTCCGGTGCAACTCCGTTCATAGCGTCGTCGAAGCGGCGAAGCGCCTCTTTCTGCTCCTCGGTAAGCTTCTCCGGAACCTGGACAACCAGAGTTACGAAGTGATCGCCTCTGACGTTCTTATTTCTGAGAGAGGGGACTCCCTTTCCTTTTAAGCGGACTCTCGTATCGGTCTGGGTTCCCGGTTTTACCTCGTACTCTACTTCGCCGTCCACCGTCTTAATACGGATGGCTCCGCCCAGGGCTGCCTTGGCAAAAGAAATGGGAACCGTAGAGTAAATGCTGGTATCCTGACGCTTAAAGACAGGATGGTTGGATACGATTACCTCTACCAGCAGATCGCCTCTCTCGCCGCCGTTTACGCCCGGCTCTCCGTTTCCGCGGTCTCTTAACATCTGTCCATTGTCAATACCGGCCGGAATCGTGACCTTGATTTTCTTTCTTCTTGTCACATAGCCGGTTCCATAGCAGTCCGGACATTTTTCCTTGATAATCTTTCCTGTTCCCCGACAGTCCGGACAGGTCTGTACGTTCTGTACCTGGCCGAAGAAGGACTGCTGGGTATACATGATTTTACCTTTTCCATTACACTTCGGACAGGTCTGAGGCTGTGTTCCTGGCTTTGCGCCTGTTCCGTGGCACTTCTCACAGGTCTCCTTTAAATCCAGCTCAATCTCTTTCTCACAGCCGAAAATTGCTTCCTCAAATGTAATGCGGATGCTGGTTCTCACATTGGCTCCCTTCATAGGGCCATTGCTTCTTCCCCTGCTTCTTCCGCCTCCGAAAATATCTCCGAAAAAGTCTCCGAAAATATCTCCCATATCTGCGCCTGAGAAATCAAAACCTCCAAAGCCTCCGGCTCCCGCTCCTGCGCCTCCGTCGAAAGCGGCATGGCCAAACTGGTCGTACTGCTGGCGCTTCTGCGGATCGCTTAATACACTGTAGGCCTCGGATGCTTCCTTAAACTTCTTCTCCGCCTCCTTGTCCCCCGGATTGGCATCGGGATGGTACTTTTTGGCAAGGGTTCTGTATGCTTTTTTGAGGGCGGCGTCATCTGCATCCTTGGAAACGCCTAAGACCTCGTAATAATCTCTCTTACTTTCTGCCATGTCAGCTCTTCCTCTCTAAACCCCGCAAAGGGGATTGGGCGTTCCCGCCCCATCCCCATCACGGTTTCTATTCGTTTTCCTGCCGGAAGATTATACTTCCTTAAAGTCTCCGTCCACTACATTGTCATCTGCTCCCTGGGAAGCTCCCATGTCAGGTGCCGAACCTGCCTGGCCTGCTGCACCTGCTGCCTGAGCCTGCTCGTAAACCTTAGCAAACAGTGCCTGTGCGCTGGCCATTAATTTCTCCTTGCCAGCCTTGATATCTTCTACCTGCGCGTCTGTCATCTGGTCAATCGGAGCGCGGTTGATTGCTTCCTTCAGTGCATTTAAGTCTGCCTCTACGGCTGCCTTATCGTTGGCGTCGATCTTGTCGCCGACCTCCTCTAAGGCCTTCTCTGTCTGGAATACCATGGAATCTGCGTCGTTTCTCGCGTCAATGGCTTCCTTTCTCTTCTTATCCTGAGCCTCGTACTCAGCTGCCTCCTTAACGGCCTTCTCAATATCGGAATCAGACATATTGGAGCCGGAGGTAATGGTAATGTGCTGCTCTTTTCCTGTTCCCAGATCCTTAGCAGATACATTTACAATACCGTTTGCATCGATATCGAAAGTAACCTCAATCTGCGGAACGCCTCTTCTTGCCGGCGGAATTCCGTCCAGACGGAACTGTCCCAGAGTCTTGTTGTCTCTTGCGAACTGTCTCTCGCCCTGTACGACATGAATATCTACGGCAGTCTGGTTATCTGCTGCTGTGGAGAAAATCTGGCTCTTCTTAGTCGGAATAGTCGTATTTCTCTCAATCAGCTTCGTAGCGATTCCGCCCATGGTCTCGATGGACAGGGAAAGAGGTGTTACGTCCAGAAGAAGGATGTCTCCTGCGCCTGCATCACCTGCCAGCTTACCGCCCTGGATAGCTGCTCCTAAAGCAACGCACTCGTCTGGGTTTAAAGTCTTGCTCGGCTCCTGGCCTGTCAGCTGTTTTACCTTCTCCTGAGCAGCCAGCATACGTGTGGAACCGCCGACTAACAGAACCTTGCTTAACTCAGAAGCTGTAAGGCCTGCGTCCTTTAACGCGTTCTGAACCGGAATTGCCGTTCTCTCGATTAAATCGTGTGTCAGCTCGTCAAATTTAGCTCTGGACAGGTTCATATCCAGGTGCTTCGGTCCCTCGCTGGTAGCTGTGATGAATGGAAGGTTAATGTTTGTAGTAGTAGCTGTGGAAAGCTCTTTCTTTGCCTTCTCAGCTGCCTCTTTTAATCTCTGAAGAGCCATCTTATCAGCGGAGAGGTCTACGCCCTCTGCCTTCTTGAATTCATCAATCATCCACTGTGTAATGCGGTTGTCGAAATCATCTCCGCCTAACCGTGTATCGCCGTTTGTAGAAAGAACCTCGATGACGCCGTCGCCGATTTCAATGATGGAAACATCGAATGTACCGCCGCCCAGGTCGTATACCATAATCTTCTGCTCTTTCTCATTGTCAAGGCCGTATGCCAGAGCTGCTGCTGTCGGCTCATTGATAATACGCTTTACATCAAGACCTGCAATCTTTCCTGCATCCTTGGTTGCCTGACGCTGTGCGTCATTAAAGTAAGCCGGAACTGTAATAACAGCCTCTGTTACCTTCTCGCCCAGATAGGCCTCTGCATCTGCCTTCAGTTTCTGAAGGATCATAGCGGAGATCTCCTGCGGAGAGTACTTCTTGTCATCGATGGATACCTTATAGTCTGTACCCATATGTCTCTTAATGGAAGTGATAGTCTTTTCTGCGTTTGTAACTGCCTGGCGCTTTGCCGGCTCTCCCACTAATCTCTCTCCTGTCTTTGTGAATGCCACTACGGATGGTGTTGTTCTGACACCCTCTGTATTTGCGATTACAACCGGCTTTCCGCCCTCCATAACTGCCACGCAGCTATTAGTTGTACCTAAGTCAATACCAATAATTTTGCTCATAGCTTTTTCCTCCTGATTCACTCTATGTGTCAATCAAAATGTTGCTGTCTAACTTTTAGTTGGCTACCTTTACCATGCTGTGCCTTACTACGCTGTCTCTGTAAAGGTATCCTTTCTGGAATTCTTCGGCTATCACATTCTCTCCGAAGTTCTCGTCCTCAATGTGCATCACCGCGTTGTGGAAATTGGGGTCAAACGGCTGTCCTACTGCCTCAATCGGCTTAACGCCCAGATCCTCTAATGTCTTTAACAGCTGCTTGTATATCATGTTCATGCCCTCAGCGAATGCGTCGCCGCCTTCAGGCACGGCCTTTAAGCCTCTCTCGAAATTGTCAATGACCGGAAGGATTTTCTCAATCACATCCTTGGCTCCAATCTCGTACATAGCAGATTTTTCTTTCTCTGTTCTCTTTCGGAAGTTGTCAAACTCAGCCATATTTCTCTTCAGCTGGTCCGTCAGCTCTTCAATCTGCTGATCCCGCTTATCCTTCTTCTTTGAGAAAAATCCCTTTTTCTCTGGCTGGGAAGCGTCCGGGGCTGCCTCGTTCTCTCCGGCTCTCCCGTCTCCCTCTTCCTTCTGCTCCTCGCCGCAGTTTTGGGCAGCGCTGTCTGTACAGGTTCCGGCTTCGTTTTCCATCTCAGCCTCTGTACACTCTCTGTCTTTCATCTCTTCGCTCACTTGACTTCACCTTTCCTTACTCCGTCCGGCGGGTTCTATTCTTTATGAAAGGTAGCTTCCAGCTGGTTCATCAGAGAACGCAGGGTATTTACCACCTTCTCGTAATCCATCCTCTTAGGACCAATAATTCCTATGGTTCCACGAAGTCCGTCACTCAGCACGTAATTGGCTGTTACAACGCTGCAGTCCTTCATGGACTGGACTGGCGTCTCGTCTCCGATGTAAACCTGAATCCCCGTGCTTTCCTGCTCCTGAGGCGTATCGGAAAGCAGATTTCTTAAAAGCTCCTTCTGCTCCAGGGTTCCTAAAAGCTCGCTGGCCTTATGGCCGTCGCTTAACTCCGGATATTTGAAAATATTCGTCGCTCCGCTGGTATAAATCTGTAAATCCTCTTCGTTAGCCTTAATGGCCTCCGCTACCTCGTTTAACACCAGATCCACAATCTGTCTTCTGCTTCCTGCCTGTTCCTTCATCTTTGTGATGACGCCCAGGTTAATCTGATCCACTGTCAGTCCGTTTAAAGCATTGTTCAGGAGAATATTCAGATTCAGAAGTTCCTCCTCACTCAGCTCTCCGTCCAGAGCCACCATGGAATTCTTAATGATGTTTCCTTCCAGTACGGTAACAATCAGAAGCTTCCCTGCTTCCATTCTGGAAAGCTGGATAAACTTGATTTTAGTCTGATGGTAGTGGGGACCGCTTATCATGGTGGCATAATTGGTATTCGCCGCCAGGACACTGGCCATCTGCTTTAAGAGCAGTTCCACCCGGTCTACCTTCTGTATCATCAGTTCCTTGATCTCTGTGACCTCGTCTTCTTTCTCCCTAATGATATGATCCACATAAAACCTGTATCCTTTATCAGAAGGAATCCTTCCAGCAGAGGTATGCGGCTGGATAATGTACCCCAGCTCTTCCAGATCTGACATTTCGTTCCGGATAGTGGCTGAACTCAGGTTCAGGTCTGAATACTTTGAAATGGTTCTGGAACCAACCGGTTCCCCCGTTTCCAAGTAGGTCTGAATAATAGCCTTTAAAATTCTTTCTTTCCTTTCACCCAGCTCCAAGCGCCTCACATCCTTTCCTGTCAGTTTTTTGTTAGCACTCATTATCGTGGAGTGCTAACATCTACAGTTGATACTATATTACTTCTATAGAAGTTTGTCAACTGATTTTGAAAAATTTTTTGAGGTTTTTGCAGGGCTCCCAATATCACAGCGCTTTCATTTCTGTCTCCCTGATCTTTAACTTGACATTTAACATTTTTGTAATATAATAATAAACAGATTTTAATATATAAATCATCTTTATTTAAAAAAATTCTGATTGTGAGGAACTATATGAAGAGAAGACTCAGTCACAAGGTATCTGCAGTTATTTTCTGCGCTGTCTGTTCCCTAAGCGCATCTTTCGTTTCCTTGGCTGATGAAGCCGCCGAGGCAGCCGGACCAGCTGCAGAAGTGACCGCCTTTGTCGAAGCTGAAACCCCGGATGTTATACAGGAGGGAGAATTCTTAGGCGATTTTGAAATTACTGCCTACTGCGGATGTCAGAAGTGCTCGAAAGGAAATATTCTCACTTATTCCGGAACTACACCAGAGGAGGGACACACCATCTCAGCTGATTTAGATGTATTTCCCATTGGAACGCGTCTGGTGATTGACGGAACCGTTTACACGGTGGAAGACACTGGATCCGGCGTAGATGGAAATCATCTTGACATTTACTTTGATTCACATGAAAAAGCCCTTGACTATGGACGTCAGACAGAAGAAGTCTACGCCGCTGAGTCATAATATTATGATACAAAAGACTGCATCTTATTATGAGGTACAGTCTTTTTTTTCGTCTTTTTATTGACAAATCCTAGATTCTGTGTATAATACTGTCTTACGGCCATATTTATTACAAAAGTGTTACATTTATTAATTTTTGTAATATTTCAGCTGTCTTTTTTAATATCCTATTCTATATCTGAAATTTAAGAAAGGTTTTTATGAAACAGACACTAAAATTATGTTTTTTAACTATGTTTTTTACACTGCTCGCCGCTTTTTCTTCATTTGCTTCCGGCAGCAGTGCAGGGCATCTTGATTTTTTCGATGAATCCGGCATCTCTGGATGGTTTTATGAAACAGGCCGCCCTGCGGAAGCAGCCTCTTTTTCCATCCGTCTGACAAACGCCGTTACAGGAGAAACCGTTCAGGAAATTCCCATGACCTCTTCCCTCTCCCGGCCGGATCTGGAAAGCCGAACCGGAAGCGGCAGTACTCCCGGTTTTTACACTTCCATCGACTGGAATGCTCTGGGCGGCGGTCTCTATACAGCATCCATCATAAGCGGAGGCAAAACAGTGGGCAATTCTCTCTCCCACTATTCCGGAAGCAAGAACAGCGAAAGTGGTCTCCCTGAAGGAGTTTCTTCTGTACAGAATCTGGGCTCTTTTCGTATTACCGGCTACTGCGCCTGCCGCAAATGCAGCGCAGGATGGGGCGGACGGACCAGCTCCGGAGCCATGGCTGTCTCCAGAAGAACTGTGGCAGTCGATCCCAGAGTTATCCCCATGGGAAGCCGTCTTCTCATTAACGGTCAGGTTTATGTGGCAGAGGATGTCGGCGGCGGGGTAAAGGGAAATCATGTTGATATTTACTGCGACTCCCATGCCCAGGCCAAAAGCCTTCCCTTCCAGAGCGCCCAGGTCTTTCTGCTGCGATAAAGGGAAAACAGGCTCCCGTTTTATTTTTTCCGGAAGGCCTTCTTCCTATTTAAAAGGAAGGGACGCAGGTAGCCTTCTGTGTCAGAAAGAGGAAGAATCTCCGGTTTCAGGCAGATTCCAAGCTCCTTTTCCATATAGGCCCTGCGCTTCTCTATCCTCTTCCAAACCTCTGGGTATATATCCTCCAGCTCTTTTCTAAGCCTTTCGTCTGCCACAGCAATTCCATCCTCTGCGCTGACGCCGCCATATCCCGGCACAGACGGAATAATATCCATTTGAAACATCATTCCGCTTTCTATTACAGTTTCTGAGCCCTCATAAAATGGAGAAGCCATCCACTCCTCATCCGACACATAGTGGCCTGGATTCAGCGTCCAGCCGTAAACATTTCTGGGCAGAACCTCCTCTATCAGATGGTACAGCCGCTCTGCTGAAAGCCCCAGCCCCATGGTTTCATACCAGACTAACGCCGCCCGGTAATAAGGCTTTGCCACCGCTTCCAGATAGTCCCGGACCTGCTCCGGTAAATCCTCCTCTGTCCTGGCAATATAGCCGGAACGGGAAGTCAGGCCTCCCCGGAAGCCCAGAGTAGACGAAAATTTATCTCCCAGAGAAACTGTCTTGTTCCTGGGAGCAACGACAGCATTGGTAAAACGATCTCCTGTGGCGCAGATGGTCTGCACATTGACCGGCTGTCCTCCAGACGCCAGAAACGAGGCCAGCTCGATCTCCGTCTTTCCTTCTTCTATCTGATCCAGCATTCTCATCATGCAGCAGGAGGCCAGAGCCGCCCCGTACTCATAATGAGCGATCTCATTGGCGTTATTGTGAATTCTGGCGCCTGTCTTCGGGTGGATAAAAAGCCCTGTGGCATTGACCACAGCTCCCGTCTCCCCCACCGCCTTTTTCAAGGCCTCCAGAAGAAAATTCGGCAGATCAAACAGCTGGGTATTGTCCTCCAGGCGGCTGGTGAAAAGCTTCCAGCCGACGGCTCCCACCCGGCTTCCCCGCCTGATTCCCGCATCCTCTATCAGCTGGCAGAGCGTCTTCTGATGCTCCATAGGCTGGTTGGGGAGTGAAAAATACGGAACGTGAACGGTTCCTGCCGGAATCCTGCTGTAGGCCGCCATTTTCATATTTTCATTTCCAAGGAGGAGAACCGCCGTTCCATCCTGGTGAAGGGCCAGGGCGGCTTCCTCAAACCTCGGCTCAAATCCCGTCAGATATCCGAAATTTCCTCCGTGTTCCCGATCTGCATAGATGAGAAGAGAATCCAGGTTCTTTTCTTCCATCTGCTTTAAAATTTTTCTCTGGCGTTCCTCCATGGAGGCGTCCGTCAGGTCTTCTGGCCCCTCCGGAAAAGAGACAGACGGCGCCTTAACCTCTGTATATTCAATCTCCAGAAACGTTCTGCTGTATTCCATAATCGGTTCCTTTCCAGCGCGTGTTCACTGCGCTCTCTTTTAAATATTCCTATCATACAACAGCCTGTTCTTCTTATCAAGCAGAAACCTCCCGAAGAGAAGCATTCTGCTCTCTGCGGGAGGCTCTGACATAGAAAATACATCTATAAAAGAATATAAAAAGGGAGGGCTTGCTTTTGCTTCCTAGAAGCGGGCCATACAGGAACGAATCATCTCTGCCGTTCCCTCAATGCCGAAGCGGGAGCTTGCGATAATCAGGTCATAATCTACCTTGTCCCCGCACTCTGTCACAGAATAGATATCTCTCATTCTGCTTCTCTCCTCATCCATAGCTGCAATCTTTTCCTCTGCAGTCTGGCGGTCAATCTTCTCACTGTCCATCGCCCAGCGGATTTTGCTTTCCATATCTGCCTTCACAAAAACGCTGATATTTTTGTCTCTGCCCTGAAGCACTCCGGCTGCGCAGGTTCCCACGAAAATGCAGGATTCCTTATCAGCCAGAAACTTAATGGCTTCTCTGTGCATCTCCTGGATTTTCTTTTCTTCTGATACGCTGTTCTCCGGAACCAGATGATTTTCCTCTGCGATCTGAGTCAGAGCTTTTTTATCATAGAGCGGAATTCCCGTCTTCTTAGACAGCCACTCTGCAATTTTACGTCCGTTGCTTCCATACTCTCTCTCAATACAAACTGTTTTTCTTGACATACCCTAATCCTCCTGAACCATTGTTATCTCATTTAGGCTGAAACCTTTTCCCGTTCCACGTTCACGGGTTCTCCTTATCTATGCCCTTATTATACGTTATTTTTTTAACGATATCCAATACTTTATTTTTATTGATTCATAACATTTATATTATAAATCGCCTGATTTCTCTTTCTTTTTCCCAATTTTACAGTATAATATTAAGAGAAAACAGTGAAATCTGCCTCTGATACGGAGAACAGGATTTTCTATTTTTTAACAATTTCTGAAAGGGGATTTTGATTTTATGGAACTGCTTCAGCTTCGATATTTTCTCGTAGCCGCCAAATATGAGCACATGACAAAGGCTGCTGAAGTTCTGCGGATTGCCCAGCCAGCCCTCTCCCAGTCCATCAAGCGGCTGGAACAGGAGCTGGGCATCCCTCTCTTTGACCGCGAAAAGAGGAATATACGCTTAAATGACGCCGGACGCTTTCTGGAGCAGAAGCTGCTGCCGATCATGGCCGCCCTGGAAGAGCTGCCGGCTGAGATCAAAAAGAGGGATCTGATGAACCAGCGCACTATCTATCTGAATCTGCTGGCTGCCACCAGACTGGTGACAGACTGCATTATCGCCTATAAAGAGCTTCACCCGGAGGTCATCTTCCGTCTGGTCCAGGATCCGGCCAGAGAACACGACGATATCTGTATCTCCACAGCATTTCCAGGGGAATTCAAGCATGAGGAAGATCACCTGCTCCTGAGAGAACGCTTTTTTATGGCTGTTCCGGCAGATTCTGCCTACGCTTCCCTGCGTTCTGTCAGCCTGTCCATGCTTCAGGACGAAGGTTTTATCAGCCTCTCCAACAACCGCCCCATCCGGCGTATCTGCGATCGCTTCTGCCTGGAAGCAGGCTTCGCCCCTCACACCGTCTGTGAGACGGACAATCCCGAGTCAGTCCGGAACCTGATCGCAGCAGGCCTTGGCGTGGGCTTCTGGCCGGAGTATTCCTGGGGGCTTCTCTCCTCTCCTCAGATCTGCCTTCTTCCCATCGCGCCGGCGGAATGCTGCAGAGATATCGTGATCCGCTTCCGCCCCAGAAGCGAGGAGATGAAAACGGCCACCGATTTTTTCTGCTTTCTCATGGATTACACCAGGAAAAAAATCGGAGGCTGTGAAAATGATTTTTCTTGTGAAGATGATTTTTCTTGACACATGCTTTCATCTGTGTTAGAACTGAAAGTGAAAAAAGAACATTCGGTAGGTGAGGCTACCGCAGGGATAAGGGTTACTGCCGGTTAAAAGTGGAGACACTTCTAATCAGGTTAGCAGTCTGCGTCGCAGTAAGGCGCAGAATAATGTAATTTCAGGCCCTGTGAAGCTAAAGCTTGAACGGATAGTGATACGTGTATGCAGATCCATATCATTCGCTCAGGCTGATGATATGGATTTTTTTGTGCCGGCCAGCCAAGACAGTTCAGCTGGACTGGCGCCGTTTAAAGGAAAGGATGTGAGTGCATGGACGGAGACGGTCACCCTGACACTGTAAATTTGAATACGCAAAGCCGGCGATCCGCCTGTGCAGATCCGTCTGTTCTCTGAGCGCTCCTCATTCAGGCCGGCTTTCTGGCGTATTCTTCCTTTTGCTGAATAGGAGGATACTGACATGAGAAGACATGAATTTATTAATGAAGAGATTGCTCAGGAGATCATCCAGTTTATCCGGGACGGGCAGAACCGCGATACTCTGCTTTCCAGGCTGGATGATTACCACGACTACGATATCGCCCAGGCCTTAGAAGAGCTGACGCCGGAAGAAAGGCGCGAACTCTATGGAAAAATGGGCGCTGAATGGACGGCAGAAATTTTTGCCTACTACGACGAGCCAGAGACGCTTTTAACTGAGCTGGCCCCCAGAGAGGCGGCGGACGTCATCGAGTACATGGACTCCGACGACGCGGCAGAGCTTTTAGAGCTGCTCCCTGGTTCATTCCATGATAAAATCGAAGAAAATTTAAGTGAGGAAACCTCTGGAGATATTAAGCTGATTTCTTCCTACGAGGATGATGAGATCGGAAGCCTGATCAGCAACAACTATATCTCCATCTGTCACACTCTGACTGTCAAGGAGGCCATGAAAGAACTCATCCGCCAGTCTGCTGACAATGACAATATTACCACGCTCTACGCAGTAGATGAAAACGAGCGCTTTTACGGAGCCATTGATTTGAAGGATCTGATCCTGGCCAGGGAATACACGCCTCTGGAGAGCATTATTGTCAATTCCTATCCCTTTGTCCACGATCACGACGATCTGGAAGAGTGTATGGACTGGATCCGCGATTACGAGGAGGACTCTCTTCCTGTTCTGGACAAGGACGACCGGCTGATCGGCGTGATCACGGTTCAGGATATTGTAGACTATATGGAGGAGGAATCCAAGGAAGTCTACAATAAGCTGGCAGGTATCGCCGAGGGAGACGGCAGCGAGGACATGAAGGAAACTCTGGCCGTCAGCATGAAAAAACGCCTTCCATGGCTGATTGCGCTTCTGTTCCTGGGCATGTTCGTGTCCAGCGTAGTGGGAATGTTCGAGGGAATCGTGTCCAAAGTGGCCATTCTTGTCTGCTTTCAGTCCCTGATTCTCGATATGGCGGGCAATGTGGGAACCCAGTCCCTGGCCGTTACCATCCGCGTTCTCATGGATGAGGAGATCACCTTTAAAACAAGACTGGCTCTCGTCTGGAAGGAAGTCAAAATCGGCATGGCCAACGGAGGCCTGTTAGGAATCGTCTCCTTCCTCTGCATCGGCGTCTATGTGTGGCTGTTCAAGGGCAATTCCATCCTTTACGGCTTCGCGGTTTCCGCCTGCGTGGGCATCTCCCTGGTGCTGGCTATGGCCATCTCCAGCTTTGCCGGAACAGTCATCCCTCTGTTTTTCCATAAAATCAAGGTAGATCCGGCGGTTGCATCCGGTCCGCTGATCACCACGGTCAACGATCTGGTGGCAGTTGTCACCTACTACGGCATGGCCTGGCTGATGCTGTTTCACCTGTTCCACCTGGCCTGATCAGGACTCTAAAACATAGTTTTCACAGAAAAAGAAGAGGCAGAACTGTTTTGCTCTGGTTTAAAAGCAGAAACAGATTCTCCTCTTCTCTTTGTTTTACCTTTTCTTTCAAATCCGGCGCTCAAGGCTTTTTAAGCTCTATCTTCCTATTTCAGCCGCCTGAACCTGTTCTGTCTCAAGTCCAGCCTGAAGTTCTTTCATATGGCGCATTTCCCGCCGGATCAGAAGCATCGTAACGAGAAAGGCCGCAAAGTCTGCCACAGGACCTGAAAACATGATTCCGTCAATGCCGAAAAACAGCGGCAGAATCAGAAGCAGGGGAACCAGGAAAAATACCTGCCTTGTCAGCGACAAAATCACTCCCTTCACCGGCTTTCCAATGGCTGCAAAAAAGTTAGAGGAAAGCAGCTGGACTCCGTTTATGATCACCATAAACAGGAAAATTCTCAGAAAACGGATGGCAAACTCAAAGTAAAGAGGCTCTCCTGTTCCGAAAATAGAAATAATGTGCCTTGGAAACAGCTGAAACAACAGGAATCCGATTCCGGAAACCACCAGATTCCAGGTGATGGCCAGACGGTAAACACCTCTCACTCTCTCATACTGCTTCGCTCCATAGTTAAAGCCGATAATCGGCTGGGAACCCTGTGAAATGCCGATAATAACAGCCAGCAGAATAGCGTTGGTCTTCATCACAATTCCGCAGCTGGCCAAGGGAATCTCACTTCCGTAGGCTGACTGTGCTCCATAGTAAGTGAGGGAATTGTTTAACACAATCTGTACAAATGTAATGGCAAGCTGGTTCAGGCTGCTGCTCATGCCAAGAGAGGCAATTTTTCCGCACACATGGAGTCTGGGGATAAAATGATGCCGCAGAAGCTTTACATGGCGGAATTTCTTCAGATAGTAAAGCGCCATCAGACAGGAAAACAGCTGGCCTGCCACCGTGGCGATGGCGGCTCCGGCCACTCCCTGATGAAGCACAAAGATAAAAATGGGATCTAAAATCGTATTGATGACCGCTCCGACCAGCATACAGGTCATAGAATATTTCGGGCTTCCATCCGCCCTGGCCAGGTTGCTGAGACCGTTCGTCAGAATCAGAAGCGGCATTCCCGCCGCTGTAATGCGGGTATAGCTCTGAGCATAGGGCATTACATCCTTCGTGGCTCCAAATATAGTCAGAAGGGGCGTGAGAAACGTTTCAATCACTGCCACATACAAGATACCCAGGAGCACCATCATAGAGACGGCTGTTCCCACCGTTCTGGCTGCATTCTCCTCTCGTCCCGCTCCCAGCTCCAGAGAAAACCGGGACGCGCTTCCGATTCCGATGAGCAGGGCAATGGCCAGGCAGATAGTTGTCAGAGGATACGAAATGTTCGTAGCCGCATTTCCCAGATATCCCACACCCTGGCCGATAAAAATTTGATCTACAATATTGTAGAGGGAGCTGACCAGCATGGCGATGATGCTGGGAACAGCATATCCCTTTAAAAGCGCAGAAAGTTTTTCATAACCCAGCGGATTTCCCTGTCCCTTCTGTGATACTGCCTGTGTCATTGGTAAGTTCCTTCTTTCTGTTTCATATTTCCGTGTATCTGACGCACGCCTGCCCTTATAAAATCATACATCATTCTGCCTAAGAATTATGCTATTCGTGCAGATCTAACGGCAGTCCGTCCGGATCAAAGAAAAACGTCATCTTCTTCTGTGTGTATTCATCTGTCCAGATTGGTTCGCAGGAAATGCCAAGGGCTTCCAGCTCCCTGGCTGTCTCCTCCACACTCTCCACCCGGAATGCCAGGTGTCTCAGCCCGCAGGCCTCCGGCCTGTTTACGCGCTTCGGAGGGTTCTGCTCTCCAAAGAATCTCCAGTTCCACAGCGTCCGCTCCCTCTCCCACCTGTAAATCCAGCTTCCAGTCATTTTTCTCTTCCCTGTAATGCTCCCAAATGACCTGGAAACCCAGCTGATTCACGTAAAAATCCCTGGATTTCTCATAATCTGATACAATAATTGCAGCATGATGAATGGACGATAATTTCATAACTCTGCTTCATTCCTTTCTGACTCGAATATTGTATCATGGGGATTTTGCGGTGTACAGAAGTTTTTGAAATAAAGCACAGCAACGTGCCTATCTTCTTCTGCCCCCTGCTGCTCTGTGAGCTGTATAAAATATAGCATATCCCAGTGCCGCCCCCGCCACGTTCGTTATGATGTCATCCAGCTGAGAATATCCTCTGGACGTCAGATACTGTACCGTTTCAATCCCTGCGCTGCACAAAAGCGCAGAGAACAGGCATGCTGGGAATCGGAATCTTCTCTGTCCTCTAAAACGAAACAACAGAGGAAACAGGAATCCAAACGGAAGAAACAGAAGCACATTTTCCGCCACATAGGAATTTCCCTGGGCGCTGCGGCTGATCGTATCAAACAGGCCCAGGTCAAGACTTCTGCGGCTTCCAGGCGCACGATTCAGATATACCAGCCATAAGAGCTGTTCCAGATAGGCCGCCCATAAAAAAATAGGAACGAGCGGGAGCCTGCGTCGTCTGAGCCGCTGAAAAAACAGAGCCAGAACAGCCGCCCCGCATCCGGCCGCCAGGCTTACCGGAAGATTCTGACATGCCTCTTTTAAGTCTTCATAGATATAGGAAAGCATAAGAAACGTTCCTTTCATTTTTGTGTAGTCTCTCTTAATTATAAATGCAGCCGAGACATTTTTCTACATACGGTTATCTGATAAAAAAGAAAAACTGAAACATCATAAAATTTTATATTAAATCTAGGATTCCCCTGCCAAATGTTTGATGAAATCTTTTCTGAATCAGTAAGATACTCTTATTTTAAGAGTTTTCACAGATCCCAATGCCACAGATGGCATTGGGACAGATATGCTGCAGCGGCGCTGAACTGCCGCCGATGGATGTTTATTTTAGACCAATTGGGCTGGACTGCAGATACTTCTGTGCCTCCTCTTCAAACACTTGTATTGAATTTGCTTTGGCTGCCAGCCTTAACAATATCTTCAAGTCTCCCAATTCCTCTAACCCCTCCAACTGATTCCTCAGCTGTTCCGGAACTGGCCCCAGCACTTCCAGAAGCTCTAAAATATTCTCCCGTGTGGCCTCCAGGCGCCCTTCCTGTTTTTCATCCTTCAATAGCTCTTCTAACGTCATATAGCGCTCTCCCATTTCCCGGTCTGTCTTGATATCGCGGATGGTTTTCTGACACTGGCTCACCAGTCTGTCCTGAAAATCTTCCTCGCTCTCTTTCAGATCAGCCGTCACAAATTTCAGGAATCTGACAAGCTCCGGCGGAACTTCTTCTTCGTTCTCTCCTCTGGTACTCAGAAAAATCGTACAGCTTCCGTCACCAAGCTTCACACTTTTATTTTCTCTGCACTCATTCTGGAAGGTATAGCAGTATAATTTCTGGTCAAAGGGATCAAAATCGCAAATGAAGATCACAAAGGTATCCGGCAAAGTCTCATAATCCTCTCCACTTTCCAACGCCTCCATCACCATCTGGCTGTGGTAGTACCGGCTGCGTTTGCCCAGCGCAGCTTTTTTCTTGACCTGCATTTCCACATTATAGTGGGTGTGATTCTCATCCTCTGCATAGATATCCAGACGGACGCCCTTGTACTCCGGATGATAAATAATGCTCTTTTCCCTGCTCACCACTACATGGGCAATGGGAAAGCCCAGCACCATCTCCAGAAATCCTCTGCAGTTCTCCTCCACGCTCATCACTGCGCCAAAGAGAAAGTTATCCTTGATTGTCAAATCCTGTAATGTCTTTCGTTTCCTCACATTTCCTCCTGTCCTGCAGGGGAATCCTATGAGAAGATTATAGCATGAGTTGGGGAAAAGGGCTATAGGATTTTGGAGAGCTTTATGGTGTCTAAAGCCAGTAGGATTGCGGCAGCCTTATTTCAAGGCATCGGCGATGGCCTGCAAGGACGTCTCAGAATTATAAAGTGCCACAGCACTTTCCATCTGCTCTTTCAGGTTCTTTCCGGCATCGTACTCCGGCTTCAGCTTCTTCCGGCCGCCACCGGGCTTGCGTATTTTTCCCACAGTGTTTCTTCCCATTTTTATTTTCGTTATAAACTATATATGATACTTCAAAATATAGATTGAATATCACACGCAATAATTAATCTTATTCACATCTTAGCCGCCTTATCGGCGTTGCCTGCTGCTCACCACGAAGAGGCGTGTGATTTGTCAAAAAGATTTTTGATTTATTCAAGCAACGCAGGGAGCTTATTCTCCCTGCATATCATAAGTCTGCAAATAAATCAGACTTGTACACGCCTTTTTCTAGCATTTTCTTGAAGCTGCCCTTTACAGCTGCGACATCTTCGCGGTAGGTCATTCCATCATGGACACATTGGTATTCGCATTGGAGGAAGCAGCGACAAGAATATCTGCAAAATGCCCGGAATCCGAAGCCGACAAGCCGAAAGCGGTGAGGGCATCTGTGACAATATCCGAAGTTGTGGCGAGGTCTTCACTCGAAGCGGCCGCCAAATTCATGATGCCCTCAATGCCGCCCAGCATGTCGGAGGTTTTCCACCCGGCCATCGCCATATATTCCATCGCGGAGGCGGCCTCCGATGCGGAGAACTTGGTCTTCGCACCCATCTCACGGGCTTTCGCACGAAGCTGGTCAAAGTCATCCCCAGTTGCACCGGAAATGGCGGAAACCTTGCTCATCTCAGCATCGAACTCGGCTGCTGTTTTCACTGCCGCTGTGCCAAGACCCGTCACGGCTGCGGCCACAGGCAGAAATTTCTTACCCACATTTTCGACCGATGCACCGAGGTTCTGAAGTTTCTCTCCTGCCTCATCAATTTTGGCAAGAGCTGCATTTGTTGTTGCCGCCTGATCTTGCAGGAATTTCAGATTCTGTTCCGTTTCCGCAATCTCACGCTAGAGGGCATCGTACTGCTGCTGAGTGATCTCACCGTTGGCAAGCTGTTCACTGGCCTGCTGTGCAGCTGTTTTCAGAGTTGCCAGCTTTTCCTTGGTGGCTTCAATGGCATCCTTGAGCATCTTCTGCTTCTGGACGAGCAGTTCTGTATTCGTGGGATCCAGTTTCAGGAGTTTGTTGACATCCTTCAGTCCGGACTGCGTCCCCTTGATTGATTTGTTTACACCTTCCAGTGCTTTGGAGAGCTTTGTGGTATCGCCGCCGATCTCAACGGTGATGCCCTGGATTCGGGATGCCATGTGGATGACCACCTCCTTTTGGGCATGAAAAAAGCCCATCTGCACAGGACAGACAGGCTAAACTGGTAAAATTCTATTAACTGTGTATCAAAACCGATCTTTTAGCATACAATATATTTGTCAGTTAATTTATCGACCAACCAGTTGATATCTTAGCCAACCTGTGCTATAATGTAAGTATAAAAAGGAGTTGATGTTTATGGCTTCTGTTATGAGTGCTATTACTAATACCGTTCCAATCACCCAATTCAACCGTGGTCTTGCCGGAAAAATTTTTGAAGATGTCAAACAGTGCGGTGCAAAGGTTGTTATGAAGAACAATGCGGCTGAATGTGTTCTCATCTCCCCGGACGAATATGTCCGTTTAATGGATGAATTAAATGATGCTCGTCTGCTGGCTGTTGCATCTGAACGTATGGCACACTTTGATCCCACCTCTTTGATTTCTGAGGAAGAAATGAACCGCCGTCTCGGTGTTACAGAAGACGATCTCGCCGGTTTTGACGAGGTAGAAATCGAATGAGCTGGAAAGTTGAATACCTCCCTGAAGCAGAAAAAGACCTCAAAGGTTTAGATGGTAGCCAGCGCAATCTTGTTCTGAAAGCCATCAAAAAAGTTCAGCAAAATCCACTGCCTGTTGATGAACAGGGCTACGGCAAACCGCTCGGCAATCACAACAGCACTAACCTTGCAGGGCTTCTGAAAATCAAACTCCGCTCTGCGGGTCTGCGCATTGTCTATCAGCTTCGCCGTACTGAGACATCTATGATGATTATTGTCATTGGAGTCCGTGCTGATGAAGAAGTGTATGAACTTGCCCAGAAGAGAGTTATAAAACACGAAAAGTCCGATTGACTTTCCCTGTCTAATCGACTATACTTTGATGATGATCAGGTTTCGGTAACTTTGCGAGGTCCGAGACCGGGAAGATGACCTTTAGGCCACCTTCTTTCTCCCCCAGTTTTGCACGGCTGGGGGGATTTTTTTATGCCTATTACCAGACGATTGTGCTTATTTCACTCACAATATAAGCACGGTCGTCTGGTTTTGCTTTAGAATCGGTCGAAGTCCGACTGACTTTCCTCAAAAGAAGTCTTTTCCCATGCACAGCACACTCTCCCCTGCATATCCATGATCTTCTCCCAGAGTGGTATCTGGCCGCCGTAGTCCTCAACCAGCCTATCCATACCATCCAACCCTCGCAGCCACTTCTCCAGTTCTTTCTCTTTTTCCTTGGCTGCTCTGCCGGCCACTGTGGTCTTCGGTGCCACGGAATTGTTCTCTGTGTAGTGTTCGTAGATCAGATCCAGCAGATTCTCCACCTGTGGATAGAACTCCGGCTCCGTTTTCTTCAAGTAATCTTCCAGCATCTCCTTCAGTTTTTCTATAATGCTTCCGTCCTTTCCAACTGTGAGCAATACATTCCGCTCCCCAGTTGTGATGGATATTACCTCACAGTTCTATACATAGCAACTCATTTTCTCATTGTCTTCCGTTATTTTTCTTCGGATGTTTCATCTTCTCCTTTACTTCATCCGGCATATCAATCAGTCCGAATCGGTAGAACATTCCATAGATGTATGTCACGCCCCGAATGTCTCCCAGAGCTTTGGGGCGGTCTACCACTTTCCCTTTAATATTCCCCAGTGCCAGCAATACAGAACTCCATGCCAGACTCTTGCTTTTCTCCCGTCTGTCAATCCACAGCTCTTTTGTGTACTCGCCATTTCTGCCCTTCCGTACCTCGTAGGAAAATGGCAACCCGGAGTAGGTTCTAAATTTTACCCCAGCATAGGCCAGAATCACACCCCAGAAGTTTTCTTCTGTCGGATCAGTCCTCCACCGCTTCATCGCTCTGTACCTCCTCTGCCGCTCTGCTCCGACACTGATCTTCTCTTTTTCCGCTGTACTTGGAAAGTACACGCCTTTTTTATATGGCAGGTACGAGGTAACGGAGGCTTTGGAAAGTTTTAGGGAATTTGCGGTTGAGAGGATGGAGGTTTTGTAGTCTTGTGTTTCTCGGTACTCCTCAAAGGTATCCTGCACCTTCTCCGCCACATCCGATTCATACACACCGGCCGTGATGAGCAGCTTCCTCACTTTGATTGGATTCAGGTCCAAGGCATCGGCGATATCTTGGAGAGAGCATTCCTCCTCATAAAGTGCCACAGCACTTTCCATCTGCTCTTTCAGGTTCTTTCCGGCATCGTACTCCGGCTTTGATTTCTTCCGACCGCCGCCAGGTTTTCGTGTTTTTCCCACAGTGTTTCTTCCCATTCTTATTTTCGTTATAAACTATATATAATACTTCAAAATATAGATTGAATATCACACGCAAGTTAACAACCACCAGTTCAACTGGTGGTTTACTTTTGGCCCTCCAAAGGGCCATTATTACTGCTCGCCCCTAAGGGCGGTATCGCAAGCACTCCTACTGGCCCGCTATAAAGCGGTACTACTAGAATCTTCTTTTCTTGATTCCTCGGCTTGCTCTTTTATATATTTCTGAACTGCTGCATCTGTTATGTTGCCAATTGTTTCAACATAATATCCTCTAGCCCAAAAGGCTTTGTCCCATTTGCTTTGCAGTTCGGGATGTCTATCGTAAAGCATCAATGTACTTTTCCCTTTTAGATATCCCATAAAATCTGATACACTAAGTTTCGGTGGAATTGCTATACTTAAATGCACATGATCGATACATACTGCTCCTGCAATTATTTCTACATTTTTATATTTGCATAGTGTTGCTATAATTTCTCGAACATCTTCTCGCATCTTTCCATACAATACTTTTTTTCTATATTTTGGAATGAATACGATATGGTACTGGCATTTCCAGCGAGTATGTGATAGACTTCTATTGTCCACTTGGACCGCCTCCTTTGATCTTGAGTTTGGCTTGCGACACCATTCTCATCATATCACGGGAGGCTTTATTTTGTTATCCTTACCGCTTCCACTTACTCCATTCTCCCCAGCATAGCTGGGGGATTAGGCCTTTCATTCACCACGAAGAGGCGTGTGATTTGTCAAAAAGATTTTTGATTTATTCAAGCAACGCAGGGAGCTTATTCTCCCTGCATATCATAAGTCTGCAAATAAATCAGACTTGTATACGCCTTTTTCTAGCATTTTCTTGAAGCTGTCCTTTACAGCTGCGACATCTTCGCGGTAGGTCATTCCATACCATGTGTCATCCGTTTTCAGAACCTTCACGGACATCTTCCCCTGCTCCAGCAATTCTCCAATAAAAATCGGAATCAGGTATTCAGCTTTCAATGGATTGCCAGGCACTTCTTTTTCAAAGAACTCTTTAAAGCCGTCCTCCAATATCGTAAGGAAATCAGGAGTCAAACCCCACATGTTCATAGATACCAGAGAATTTATGTCAATAGATACACCGTCCGCCTCTGCTCCAGCTGCGGTCTTTACAATGTTCTTGGTCTCCACAACCTCCGTCAGATTGCTCTGTTCATCCATCTTGCAGATGCCGCGAGTCACGCCGCCATTATCAGACAGAGTGTTCTTCAGTACAAAGCCAGCCATGCAGGACTTGCCGCCATTTACAAGATATTCATGAACTGCTTTAAATCCTTCTTTACCGTAGTAGTCATCTGCATTGATTACAATAAACGGATTATTTATGGCATGCTTGGCCGCAAGCACAGCCTGACCGGTTCCCCAAGGTTTTGTACGGCCTTCCGGCAGAGTTCCCGGGATATCGTTAATATCCTGAAAAGCATAGTCTACAGTTACATCATGTGCAGAGCAAATGGAGGCAATGCGATCGCCAATCACCTCTTTGAACTCCTTCTCGATATCCTTGCGGATGATAAATACCACATGATTGAAACCAGCCTCAATCGCATCATGGATTGAATAGTCCATGATGATGTGATTAGAAGCATCCACCGGCTCTAACTGCTTGATTCCTGTTCCGAAACGGCTGCCGATTCCGGCCGCCATGATAAGTAATGTTGTGCTCATCCTATCTTCCTCTTTCTATCTTTTATTTCACTGTCTTTCCCTGCAATTTTAGAGCTCGCACCAACTTCTGAGATGTCTGATGTATGTTCTTCATTTCCTTACTACCCTATATCTCAGCTGCCGCTCTGCTCCTACACTGTTCTTCTTTTTGCGTCAGTGTTTGGAAAGTACACGATATTTCCAGTTCCGCCCTCTGCTAGTTCTTTCACCATCTGGTTCGCGCTGTTAGCACAGAGCACAAGATGGCGCAGACCACGATCATGCTTCAAAAGTATGGAATCCGTAAACTCTTAACTCTGTAATCTAACGCAATGTCTAAAAAAATTTCCTGCTCATCCAATCACTTCGTCATCGTCATTAACTCAACAATTAACAAGTCCTTATCAAAACTTCTTCAATGGAAGTTCCAGATGTAACTCAAATGACAACGTATACCAAATTCCCACCGATGGCTAGGACATTCATTTTCAACAACTGCCCATTTATAAGCATATCTCTTGCTTATCAAGCTTCTTTACTTAAGCTACCACAGAATTTCTGAATTATCAAGGCATTAAAACTTATCTTTTTTCTCGGCATATCACATCTCATCCGCTCAGCAAATCCCAAGTTCTTAGCCTAACACTTTCTTCAATTCCCAGACCGTTGCCTGATGCTTGCCACGAAGAGATGTCGTATTGTTTCCATTCAATCATCCTCATACTATTCTTTCCATACAGTTAATCGATAGACCTCACACTGCCCCCCCCCAACAGAATACAGGATTTTCTTAATTCGTGAGTATTCCGGGCGATTTTGAACCACCATTCCGGTGATGCAGTACCGCTGTTCCGTTTTCAACGATACCGAGATTCCGGGATTCGGATACCGTGATTCCGGTCAGATGATACCGATTCCCTTTATAATGAATTCATACGCTTTGCAGCGTAAATTCATTACGAAGGAGGTCACCATTTATGACCAAGTATCGTGAGATCATCCGGCTTGCCGGATTGAATCTCAGCCAAACCAACATTGCCCTTAGCTGCAATGCATCCAAGACAACTGTCAACAAGGTGTTGAAGGCAGCCAGAGAGCAAAATCTTGTCTGGCCTCTGGATCCTAAACTCAGCGATCCAGTCTTAGGCAAGTTGCTTTTCCCTGAAGTGAAGGCAAAGCCAGCCACTTCAAAGCGGATGCCCGATTTCGAGCATATCCGCAAAGAGCTTCTTCGGAACGGAGTGAATAGGAAGCTCCTTTGGACAGAGTATCTTGAAGAATGCCGTCTCTCCAAAGAAGAACCACTTATGTACTCTCAGTTCTGCTACTACATCAAGCAGGATGAGCAGAAGCGCCGCGCCACTATGCATATCAACCGCAAGCCCGCAGAGCAGGTCGAGGTCGACTGGGCAGGTGATCCGGCGCACATCATCGACCCAGATACCGGTGAAATTCTGGATGCCCAGATTTTCGTGGGTGTTATGACCTACAGTCAGTATCCATACGTAGAAGCCTTTATGGATCAGAAACAAGCGTCATGGATTGCAGCACACGTCCACATGTACGAGTACTTTGGCGGTGTTGCAAAGATCCTCGTGCCGGACAACTGTCGCACTGCTGTGGATCATAATAATAAAAGCTGGAATGATCCACGGATCAATGCCGTATATCAGGAAATGGCAGAACACTATGGCACCGCCATTATTCCAGCACGCATCCGTTCTCCAAAGGATAAGCCTAATGCCGAGGGCAGTGTAGGAAACATTTCCACATGGATCACTGCAGCGCTACGGAATGAACAGTTCTTTTCTCTCGGTGAGTTAAATCAGGCAATCCGGCAGAAACTGGAAGATTTCAGCCATCGCCCGTTCCAAAAGAAAGAGGGGAGCAGGTATGAACTCTTCCGCGATGAAGAACTGCCATTGCTGGCCCCGTTACCTGCTACCCCATATGAACTGGCGGAATGGAGACAAGCTACCGTTCAGTTCAATTATCACATATCGTTTGCAGGAATGCTATACTCCGTTCCACATGAGTATATAAAGCGCAAAGTTGATGTGAGGGTCACAGACAAGACCATTGAGGTTTTCTACAACCACAACCGGATCGCGTCTCACCGCCGACTGTATGGTCGCAAAGGTCAGTATAGCACAATCACAGAGCATATGCCGCCTTCTCATCAGCAGTATCTTGAGTGGAACGGCGACCGTTTCCGGCAATGGGCGAAGCGAATCGGTCCCAGTACCTACCAGACCGTGGATGCAATCCTTACCTCCAAGCTGATAGAACAACAATCCTACCGTAGTTGCATGGGGCTTTTAAAACTGGCCGACAAGTATTCTGTCGACCGGCTGGAAGCCGCCAGCTGTAAAGCGCTCACCTTTACAGCCATTCCGAGCTATAAGAGCATCAAGAACATACTTGATACCGGAAGTGACAGAACAGAGCCAGCTGATAAAGCTGCGGTAACCGATAGCCATACGAGCTCAGAAAAAAGCAGCCACGCACTTACACGGGGTGCGGATTACTACAGGAGGTAAGGAACCATGACTACACAGAGCACTATAGATAAACTCATCGAAATGCGGTTGACATCCATGTCGGATGCATTCCTGACCCAGCTACAGGATGCCCGGATGAAGGATCTCTCCTTTGAGGATCGTTTTGGAATGCTGGTTGATATTGAATACAGCAACCGTAAGAGTAACAGCCTGAAGCGTCTGATCCGTAATGCGGAATTCGACCAGCCAGATGCATACATCGGGGATATCAACTATACCTCAGGGCGGAAATTCAATCGCAGCCTGATCGAGCGTCTGGCAACTTGTGAGTACATCACAGAGCATAGAAACCTGTTCATCACAGGTGCCACAGGGAGTGGAAAGACCTACATGGCATGCGCTTTCGGTATGGAAGCCTGCAAGCGCCGATACACTACGAAATACATTCGACTTCCAGACCTGCTCTTGGAGTTAGAGATGGCACGTAACGATGGAACTTACAAGAAGGTCCAGAGTAAATATGCCAATCCGATTCTGCTGATCATTGATGAATGGCTACTACTGAAGCCAACTGAATCCGAACAGCATGATATACTGGAACTTCTCCATCGGAGACGCAAGAAGTCATCCACCATCTTTTGCTCTCAGTATGATTGCAATGGCTGGTACGATCAACTGGGAGGCGATGACAGTCCCCTCTCAGAAGCGATCCTGGATCGTATTAAGCATGATGCATACAAGATCAACATCATCCCAACGGACCCGGCGAATTACAGATCCATGCGTGAAGTATACGGGTTGAATCCGGCATTAAGCGAGTAAACTCGCATGTAGCAAAAATGTGGTATCCCTGTTCCGGACTCACGGCATCATAGTGCCGGACTGCCGGTATCCGTTCCTTCGGAACAGGGGTACATTTGAACCGTAATATTCATACGTCCAATATTCTTATATGCGAGAAGCACAGAACTCCATGCAAGGCTCTTGCTGTTTTCCCTCCTGTCAATCCACAGTTCTTTGGTAAACTTATTTCCTCTGCCCTTTTTTAGCCGATAGGCAAATGGCAGCCCGGATATCGTTTTGAACTCATACCCCCGGAACGCAACGATACAGTTCCAGAGTGTTTCCTCACACGGATTCTTCTTCAAGAGCTTCATCGCTCTGTATCTCCTCTGCCGCTCTGCACCCACGCTGATTTTTTCCTTTTCCTCTACCGGAAAATACACGCCTTTCTCATACGGCAGATATGAGGTGACGGAGGCTCTGGAAAGTTGGAGAGTCTTGGCAGTTGAGAGAATTGCAGTTTTATAATCCTGTGTCTCTCTGTACTCGTTAAATGTTCTTTTAACTTTCTCTGCCACTTCTGATTCATACACGTCGGCAGTGATGAGGAGCTTGCGGACCTTGATGGGGTTGAAAGACAGTTCATCCGCAATGCCCTGTAAGGTCATATCATTTTTATAAAGTTCCACCGCAGCATCCATCTGCTCCTTGAGATTCTTTTCTGCACTGTATCCCGGCTTGGCTGGCTTCCTGCCGCCACCAAGTTTTCTTGTTTTCTTCATCTTACTCATGCAACTCCAGCGGCAGTCCGTCCGGGTCATGGAAGAAAGTCATTTTCTTACCGGTATAATCATCAACCCGAATTGACTCACATTCTATACCTAATTCTCTCAGTTCTTTCACCGTCTGCTCCACACTATCCACGCAAAATGCAAGATGCCGCAGACCGCAGGCTTCCGGTCGGTTCACACGCTTCGGTGGGTTTTCTTCTGCAAAGATCTCCAACTCAGTGTTCTCATTCACTCGCAGATCCAGCTTCCAGTCCTTACGCTCCGGGCGGTAGTTTTCTCTGATGACAGAGAATCCCAATTTGTTCGCATAAAAATCCTTGGCAGCTTCGTAGTCAGATACGATGATTGCAATATGATGTATTTTTGATAAGTTCATTTT